>VIDP01025947.1_pt1 | contig 16511 bp, 10 predicted proteins | sample 5025131 | NCBI WGS metagenome assembly VIDP01 (sample SAMN11853144, study PRJNA449069) | gut metagenome | isolation source: stool from male vole | host: Microtus ochrogaster | place: USA:Florida | collected 2017
ACCTGGACAAACAGAACCAAAACCTGTTGTGCTACCATTACACCATAAGACTATCATTTTGCCCGGCTTTCGTCAAAGGCGTTGCAAAGATAGTGCTAATTTTCGGGGTTTGCAACTTTTTTCGGAATATTTTTTGTGACCTGGGTTGCGGTGTGATTCAGACAGAGGAGGATGAATCTATCTGATAGGTAGTGAAGTCCATGGTGATGGCATCGAAGATCAGGAGCCGGTTGGTGCAGAGGTCGCCGGCTTTTGTAATGAATTTCAGTATCTCTGTGGCTTGCAGCGAGCCTATGACACCGACTACGGAGTTGAGTATGCCAGTGATTTCGCATGGGGCGGTATCCTCAGAGGCTTCGCTGCCGAATATAGTGCGCAGGTCTGCCGAGCCGGGGATGTGGGTGAAGAGCTGGCCGGTGAATCGCGATACGCTGCCGAATACGTAAGGTTTTCCGGTCTTGACGCATATGTCGTTGATGAGCAGGCGTGTGGCGAAGTTGTCAGTGCAGTCGGCCACGATGTCATATCCTGAAACAATCTCTTCGGCATTGTCATTGGTGAGGAACGTGCGGTATTCGGTGATTTCTATCCCGGGATTGATCCGGCTCATTGCCTGTGCGGCTGATGCCACCTTGTCCGAGCCGATGTCGTCGGTGCCGTGCATGATCTGGCGCTGGAGGTTGCCGAGCGACACATTGTCTGCGTCGATGATGCCGATGTGTCCCACCCCGGCGGCCGCGAGGTACAGGGCCACGGGGCTACCCAGACCGCCGGCTCCGACAATCAGCACGTTGGCGTTGCAGATGGCGGTCTGTCCGGGCAGGTCTATCTCACACAGTGATATGTGACCTTTGTATCGCTTGAGATTTTCTTTGTTGAGCGTGTCGGTTTTCATTGCGGTGGGTCAGGTGTTGGATTACGATTCTTTGTCCTTGGTTGTCTGAGCGGTGGTGAGCAGGTGCATCCGGCAGTTCTTGCAGTCGAATCGCAGGGCGTAAGTGGCCCGGGGATTGGTGATGAAGAGCTCGGTCGGCAGTTTGTTGCCGTCGGGGGTGAGCAGGCAGGCTCCGAGTTCGCGCCGCAGGCAGTAGCGTGTGGTCATTACCCGGGTGCCGGGTGGTATCTTGCGTGATGTCTCGATGGCGCGTTGGCCCGTGGTGGCTCCGTGTGATGCGTAGAATTCCTCGGCCCGGCTGTTGGACACGTTGTCGTGATAGGTGAGGGTGTGGACGTACTGTGCCTCTTTGTCCTCCGGTCGCCGGTAACGGTAGGGATAAGTGGCCTTGATCTGGCTGATGAACATACCGCAGGCATCCCGGCGCAGCGCAGATAGCGTTGATATTGCCACGAATGTATCATCGGGCACGGTGTCAGTCACCGAGCGCGCTGACAGGGGCGTGTTGCCGAGTTTGCCGAGTGCCTTGGCGCGTGCCTCGCGCTGTGGTGTGCGTGCAGCTGAGGGCTCGACTGTGGCACAGACTGTGGCTGAATGACCGTAGCTGTCTGATAAAGAAAGTGACAGGTTGTGGCCGTGGAGTGACAGGCGCATGTCTACCGGTATCTTGCGTGTGGCGGTCTGTCCGGCAAGCATGGTGTTGAGGGTGGTGTCGTTGTTGCGGTATAGTGTGGAGCCTTTGGGTGCGCTCACGGGGGTTAGGGTGTGGAGTATGTCGCCCTCGGCACGGTTGACACGGAATCCGCAGTACCGGCCGGCGGTGTCGAAGAATCCCAGGCCGTCGCCGTTGGATATCTGTGTGTTGAGCCGGGCCCGGATTCGGCGGTCGCGCGATGAGATCACAGTGCCTACGGGCAGGCCTGTCCATTTGGGTGAATCCAGTGAGGCCATCGTCACGCGGGAATCGGGGCGTCCGTCTATGAAGTAGGATGTGAAGCCTCGGTTGAACACCTTGTCGGGAGTGACCTGCATACGTGATTCGGTGTCGCCCCATGATGGGCGCCTGTACAGACCGGGATTGTCGGAGATTACCTTGTCGATGGCGCGGCGGTAGGCCAGGGTGACGGTCTTGACGTAGGCCGCGTCTTTGAGCCGCCCCTCGATCTTGAATGATGACACGCCTGCCTGAGCCAATCGGGATATGTCGTGGAGACGGCTCAGGTCGCGAAGCGACAGCAGATGCTTGTCTGCGACGATGATGTTGCCGCGCGAGTCGGTGAGATTATAGGGCAGACGGCACATCTGGGCGCACTCGCCCCTGTTGGCGCTGCGGCCGCAGGCAGCGTAGCTGGCCTGGCAGTCACCGCTGTAGCTCACGCATAACGCACCGTGTACAAATGCCTCGATTATCACGTCGGGGCCGGCGGCACGGTGGACCGCCTCTATCTGATCGAGCGAAAATTCGCGTGGCAGCACTAACTGCGAGAATCCGCATCGGGCGAGGAAAGCGGCCTTGTCGGGTGTGCGTATGTCGCATTGAGTGCTGGCATGGAGGTCGATGGGCGGCAGGTCGAGGCGCAGCAGCCCCATGTCCTGCACGATAAGGGCGTCGGTATTGGCCCGGTAGAGCTCGTTGACGGTGGTCTCCACCGCCTTGAGCTCGGTGTCGCGGATTATGGTGTTGAGTGTGACATATACCCTCACTCCGTAGATATGTGCCAGATCGGTGAGCCGGCGGATGTCATCTGTCGAATTACAGGCGGCGGCCCGGGCTCCGTGGCTCGGGCCGCCGATGTATACGGCATCCGCACCATGGGCTATGGCCTCAAGTGCGGTATCGATGTTGCGCGCGGGCGCGAGTAGCTCCAGGCCACGCATCGCTGTGTTATTTCTGAGCGAAAAGACCGATATGTTCGGCGATGGCTGTCTGATATGCGTATAGACCGGCCTTTGAGCGCTCGATCTGCATCATCTCACCGTTGCCGGCGGGCACGAGGATGTGGGTGTCGTCTACAAATGTCATCAGAGGATACTCCTTGCCTGATCTGCCCACCACGCTCCATGTCTGTTCGCTCTTGTCGTAGTTGAGGCGTGTGGTTTCTTTTGTGGTGGTGTTTGTGATGGTGTACCCGTTGGAGTCAGCCTCCACCATATATTTTGCGTCGTTGCCCTCGATGATCACCTTGCTGCCGTCGGCGATTGGTGAATCTCCTGTCCAGAACTCGATGCTGTTGAGCACGATCACATCTGCCAGGGCCGCTACCTCATATACGGGCACGATCCAGAATGCGAAGAATACGACTTCGTTGACAAACTTGCTGTCGATATTGCGGTTCCATTCGAGCAGACGGTTGGTGAGCGCGAAGCTGCCGATACATGATGACATCGACATCGAAGCGGCTACGGCACTGATGAGCGCCACTGTGAAGAATTTGCGTTTCATTAGATATAGTTGATTGGTGAATTATATTTACATGATAGGATATTCCGGGGTGGTTACTTCCTGATACGGGATACGCATTGGTGGTACACGTCGAGCACGTCATGCACGTATTCTGTGGTCTGCGTGCTGCGGAAGTATCCGCATTTGCATACCGGGTCGTTGTAGTATTCCGGCTTGGATTTGAGGGTGAGGGCCAGCTCCACGTTGCCATACCACCGCTGGGGATCCTGGCCGTTCTTTCTGGCCAGGGCTATCGCATCGGAGATATGTCCGAGGCCGGCGTTGTATGATGCGAGCACGAATTTCACACGTTCGCTTCTGTCGGGTACCTTAGGGGCGAGGGTGCGGTCGAGCTCGCTGTATATCTTCACGGCCAGCGCGATGGATGTGGCCGGGTCGATGAGACGCGCGGGGTCTACATCGTAGGCGCGTGCGGTCGAGGGCATTATCTGCATTATGCCCTGGGCCCCGGCCCACGACTGCACCTCGTTCTTGTATCCGCTCTCCACGTATGCGATGGCGGCCATCAGCCGCCAGTCGATGTCGGTGTCGCGGGTATACTGTCTGAATATGGCGTCGTAGGGCGATATCCTGCCTGATGAGAGGTCGAGCTGTATTTCCGAATCGGCGGGTAGTATCTTGCTCAGTTCGAAATACCGCTTGAGCAGGGTGTCGTTCTCCTGACGCGGCATGTCGGCCTTGATCCATTGGTCGATTGAGTCGGCGAGCCATTTGTCTTTTTTGTTGACGGCCCACCGCGAGCGCTGTGGGAATCCCACGGGCATCGTGATGTCGAGCTCGGGGTAATAGGTCTTGTTGATACGGGCTATGTCGCTGTCTACCACGGTGAGCGGTATCAGTCCCTCTGATACCATCTTGATCAGGTCTTCGGTGATGAGTGTGTCGCGGGCCACGCTGTGTATTATGATGCCTCCGCCCAGCTCGGAGTTGAGATTCTCTATGCGCTGCAGATACTTTGAGTCTGCCTCTACGTATATGTCGCGACCCACGAGCTGGGTCACGTCGGTGATGATATTGTCGCTTTTGGCCGGCTGCACCAGCACCTGCGACGTGGTGTTCTCGGGGCCGCAATGCACGATCTGTCCACGGTATTCCGATGTCACTGGCACCTCATAGGCGATCAGGTCCACTTCGCCGGAGTCGAGCATCTTGATGGCGTCGGGCAGCGACGCGGCCACGTGCAGGTCGATGTCGAAGCCCTTTTCGGCGGCCATGGCGCTGACCAGCGAGTAGTCGTAACCCATGGGTGTATCGCGGTAGATGAAGTAGGATGTGGGGCTGTAGAGGGTGGCCACACGCAATGTGTCGGGCAGGCTGTAGGGGTCGGCCGATGTGTCTGCGGCATGGCGTTTGTCGCTGCCTTTGCCGCAGGCACACAGCATGATGGCTATTAATGCCACAATTACTTTATCGATACGCGACGTAAGCATCCGTGTATTCGGTGTGATCAGTATTCAAAGGTGCCGTTTTCGGTGACGAGTGTCAGACGGTTGCTGTCGGCATCCTCGACACGGCCCACGATGCGGGCTTCGATACCGTAGCTCTCGGCTATCTCGATCACCTGCTGCGCGTCTTCGGGCGCGAGGTATATCTCCATGCGGTGACCCATGTTGAATACCTTGTACATCTCGGCCCAGTCGGTGCCGCTCTGCTCGCGTATGGTGGCGAAGAGAGGCGGGATGGGGAAGAGGTTGTCCTTGATTACGTGTTTGTTGTCGACGAAGTGCATGATCTTGGTCTGTGCGCCGCCCGAGCAGTGTACCATGCCGTGGATCTGCGGGCGCATCTTGTCGAGGATGGCTTTGATCACCGGGGCGTAGGTGCGTGTGGGTGAGAGAACGAGGCGTCCGGCGTCGAGCACGCTGCCTTCTACCTTGTCTGTGAGCTTGAGGTGGCCGGAATATACGAGTTCGGCAGGCACTGCCGCGTCATAGCTTTCGGGGTATTTCTCAGCGAGATACTTGCTGAATACGTCATGACGAGCCGATGTGAGGCCGTTGCTGCCCATGCCGCCGTTGTATCCGTGCTCGTATGTGGCCTGGCCGTATGATGCGAGGCCCACTATCACGTCGCCGCCTTTGATATTGGCGTTGTTGATCACATCAGCGCGGCGCATACGGCATGTGACTGTGGAGTCTACGATGATGGTGCGCACGAGGTCGCCGACATCGGCGGTCTCTCCGCCGGTGGAGTAGGCGTTGACGCCCTGGCCGCGCAGCTCGGCGAGCAGGTCTTCGGTGCTGTTGATTATCTCGGAGATGACCTCGCCGGGGATCAGCAGCTTGTTGCGGCCAATGGTCGATGACACGAGTATGTTGTCGGTGGCGCCTACGCAGAGCAGGTCGTCGATGTTCATTATCAGGGAGTCCTGGGCGATGCCCCGCCATACGCTCAGGTCGCCGGTCTCGCGCCAGTATATGTATGCGAGCGATGATTTGGTGCCGGCTCCGTCGGCGTGCATGATATTGCAGTATTCGGGGTCTCCGCCGAGAATATCAGGTATTATCTTGCAGAAAGCCTTGGGATATAATCCCTTGTCAACATTCTTAATGGCGTTGTGTACGTCTTCTTTCGAGGCTGACACGCCGCGCAGGTTGTATCGCTGGTCCATTAGGGTATCTGTGTTTGCTTGGTGGGTTGATTATTTCTTGGCATATTTTGACGGATGCAGGCTGTACTGTCTGGAGTAGCGGAGCATCTGTGTGGGATAGTCTTCGTCATAGCTGATGGTTACATCCACGAGCTGGCCGTTTTTGTCGAATACCGGTGTGTATACGGGGTTGACGAATCCTTTATAGGGTGCGATATTAAGCTTTGCGTATCTGTCGAGCACCTCTTTGTGGAGCGTCGGGTCTACCTTCACGGCGTATTTCTCCACGAGCTGTCGGCCTGCCTCATAGTCGCCTTCGCTCTTGATGCGCTGTATCTCGCTCAGGAGCTGGCCGAATAGGTCGCGTAGCTTGGTATAGTCGTTGATCTTGATGTATGTCTTGCCGTCTTTCTTCACCATCTCGATCACGTTGTCTGCCTTGCCGTGCTCGTATGCCCATTCGGCGATGAGCTTGCGGTTGCGCATGTGGGCCTCCTCCACATCCTTGCCCGGCTCGATGCGCATGAGCTGTGTCATCATGCCGTTGAGGATGTATTTGTAGTATTCGGCTTTATAGGCGTCGGGATTTTCGAGCAGACCAAGCTCCTGCAGCTTGGGATCGGCCAGATAGTAGAGGGCGAATAGGTCGGCGCGGGTCTCTTCGAGAGTGGAGCCGTGGGCTTTGAGTGCGTCAGGGTCTATGCCTTCCATCAGTCGGCCCGAGCCGTGACCGAGACACTCGTGCAGGTCTGTGTGGAGGTTGTCGGTGATGTATAGCCAGTCGTTGAGCAGCTGGCGTGTCTCGTCGTCGATTACGAATTCTTCGTTGAATCCGTTGCCTTGGCCGGCCATGTCGTAGGCGTAGGTGATATTCTCGATTGTCACTGATTTAGAGCCGTGTTCGGCACGTATCCAGTTGGAGTTGGGCAGGTTGATGCCGATGGGTGTTGAGGGGTATGAGTCACCGGCGAGGATGGCGGCGGTGATCACCTTGGCGCTCACGCCCTTGACATGGGGCTTGCGGAATTTGGGATTGATGGGGGAGTGGTCTTCAAACCACTGTGCGTTGCTGCTGAGCACCTCGGTGCGGTGGCTTGCCTCTTCGTTCTTGAAGTTTACGATCGATTCCCATGAGCCTTTCATGCCGAGTGGGTCGCCGTAGCTCTCGATAAATCCGTTGATGAAGTCTACCTTTGACACGGTGTCTTCGGCCCAGGTGATCGAGTATTCGTCGAATGTGGCCAGATCGCCGCCGGTGTAGTATTCCACGAGTTTGTCGATGGTGGCCCGTTGCTTGTCGTTGTCGGCGTATTTGCGCGCCATATTGAGATTCTCCACTATCTTCTCGATCGTGGGACCGTACATGCCGCCTATCTTGTAGGTCTGCTCGGTGAGCTTGCCGTCGGCGCCGCGGGCGATGCGCGAGTTCAGACCCCATGAGATGGGCCGTGTGTCGGTGGTATCTTTACGGGAGTTGTAGTAGTCCTCCACTTCTTTCTGTGTCACGCCATCGGTGTAGAAGTTGCATGCCGAAGTGGTGATGAGGTCCACGCCGTCGGCCTGGTTGACACGTTTGGCGAGAGTGGCGGGGTTGAATACTATGTCGGTGAGGGTGGCGGTGGCCACGGAGTCGGCGCCGATGCGTGAGAGCTGTGTGGCGAAGAATTCCTGTGAGAATCCGGGCTGGAATTTGTCGGTGGAGTAGTGGTGGTGTATGCCGTTGCCAAACCATACCTGCTTGATGTATGTCTCGAATGCCTTGTAGTCGGCGCTCTCTTTGTCACCGTCGTAGGTGGTGTAGATGGCTTCGAGGGCATCGCGCACGTCGAGATTCACGGCGCAGTTCTGGTCGGTGAGGATATCGCGTCCCCAGAGAGCGGCCTCGGTCAGGTAATATATGTATTTTTTCTGGTCGGGGGTAAGGTTCTCAAAGTCGGTGACAGGATACCTCAGCACCTCGATATCAGCAAAACGGTCTACTGTGAAGTCGAAATCACTATCTTCGGCCTGGCGGGGAGAGTTGCCGGAGCAGGCTGCTAATGAGAGTGTCATGGCGATGATGGCTGCTTTTTTCATATTATTGGTTGATAACTAATTACTAACTAATAGTTTATAACGTATAATTTATAACTTACAACTTATATCGTATACCTTATACCTTATATGTTATTACTTATACACTATTACTTATTACCTATTACCCATTACTTACATTATTCTACATACAGGACGAGTCCCTTGAGGTATTCGCCCTCGGGGTGATAGATGTTGACCGGATGGTCGGCGGGCTGGGTGAGCTGGTGCAGGATCCTGACCTTGCGGCGGCTCTGAGCGGCTGCCGAGAATACGGCCAGACGGAATTGCTCGCGGCTCACGGCCTGTGAGCACGAGAAGGTGAATAGTATGCCGCCGGGAGCGATGTTCTCGAAGGCGCGCGCGTTGAGCCTCTGGTATCCGCGCAGGGCATTGCGCAGGGCCGAGCGGTGTTTGGCGAAGGCGGGCGGGTCGAGTATCACCAGGTCGTATTCGCCTTTGGGCATCCGGTCGAGAAACTTGAAGGCGTCTTCGGCATAGGATTGGTGGCGCGGGTCGCCTGGATAGTTGAGGGCGATGTTGGCGTCGGTGAGCGATATGGCTTTGGCCGATGAGTCCACCGAGGTGACGGATGCGGCCCCTCCTCGCATGGCGTATACAGAGAATCCGCCTGTGTAGCAGAACATATTCAGCACGTTTCGCCCCCGGCTGTAATGCTCAAGCAGGCTGCGGTTGTCGCGCTGGTCCACAAAGAATCCGGTCTTCTGGCCACGCAGCCAGTCGACGTGGAATTTCATGCCGTTCTCCACGGTCACGTCTGTCGTGTATCCGCCTATGATATAGTCGTTGACGGGGTCGAGATGGGCTTTGTAGGGCAGTGTGGTCTCGCTCTTGTAATATACGTTGGCCACCCCCAGGCCATCGAGCGCCGTGAGCTGGCGTGCTATTGAGAGGCGTGCGTAGTGCATGCCGGGGCTGTGGGCCTGCAGCACGGCTGTGTCGCCGTAGACATCGATCACCAGGCCGGGCAGGAAGTCGCCCTCGCCATGTACCAGACGGAATGCGTGGTTGTCGGCTGTGCGCAGACCCAGGGCGCGGCGCAGCTTCCATGCCTCGGCGAGACGGCGTCTGTAGAAGGCATCGTCGATTATGGTGTCACCGAAGTCGAGCATCCTCACGGCGATGCTGCCTATCTGATACTGGCCCACTCCGATGAGTCGTCCGTCGTGGGCGCGCACTTTCACGATATCGCCTTCTTCGATCTTGGCTGTGTCAGAGGCGATCGCGCCGGAGAACACCCATGGGTGAAAGCGGTCGAGTGATTCTTCTTTGCCTCGTTTGAGACTTATCTCCTGGTATGTCATCGTTGTGCTTGTTAGGTGTCAGAATAGCATGCGTATGATGTCGTTGCCGTTGGCATATATCAGCAGCAGGAAGAGGAAAGCGAATCCCACGGTGTTGGCCACCTCAAGGAATTTGTCGCTGGGCTTGCGGCCCGATACCATCTCCCACAGCAGAAACAGCACGTATCCGCCGTCAAGGCCGGGGATAGGTATGATGTTCATGAAGGCGAGGATTACCGAGAGGAATGCGGTGAGCTCCCAGAACATATACCAGTTCCAGGTGTCGGGGAAGAGCGAGCCGAGTGTGCCGAAGCCGCCTACCTGCTGCACGCCCTCTTTTGAGAACACGAGCTTGAGCGACTGCACGTAGGTCACGAGCTGGTCGGTGCCCTTGGCTATGCCCCGGGGCACGGCCTCCAGCAGGCTGTATTTCACTTCCTCCACCTCATATATGCGGTCGATGGGGCGGAGCATGATACCTATCTTGCCGCCGTCGCTGATCTCTACGGGCAGTGTCAGCAGCTTGCCGTCGCGGAGCACCTTGATGTCCGCCGTGGTGCCTTTGGCTTTGGTAAGGGCGGGGTAGAACTCGGTGAGCGACGGGGTGGTGTCGCCGGCCACGGCGACTATGCGGTCACCGTCCTTCATACCGGCCTTGGCTGCTCCGCCGCCGCTCTGCACCTGCTCGGCGAATACCGGCACCCTGTATTCCACGGGCGAGGCCTGTAGCTTGGCCACGCTGTCGAGCATGGCCGACGGCACTGTGATGTCGAGCGTATCTGTGTGATTGCGCAGCACCTTGACGTGTGCGCCGGGCTGCATCATCTGCCATACCGACGAGGTGTTGCTGGTATTGAATTCATTACCGTTGATGGTGAGGAGTATATCCCCGTTGCGGAATCCGGCGTCGAGCATGGGCTTGGCGAAGTCCATGCCCTCGTAGGCGTTGTGGAATGGCACCATGCGGTCGCCCCAGTGCAGGGCTATGCCGGCATATATTATGATGGCTGTGAGGAAGTTGAATACCACTCCGGCCACCATGACCATAAAGCGTTGCCATGCCGGACGTGAGCGGAATTCCCAGGGCTTCACCTCATCGCCTAAGTCTTTGGCCGATGTGGTCTCGTCTACCATGCCGGCTATCTCGCAGTAGCCGCCTAATGGCAGCCAGCCCAGACCGTAGAGTGTGGCGGCCCAGCTTGGGCGTCCTTTCTTGTTGGTGTCGGGGCGCGGGCGGCCTGCATTGAGTGTCAGCAGGGCTTTGTCTTCGGTACCTTTTTCTGTCTTTTTGGTCCAGGCTATTACCTGTAGTTTGCCTTTGTCAGGATAATATTTGAGCAGGGAGAACCATGGATTGAAGAAGAGGTAGAAGCGGTTGACCCTGATGCCGAAGATGCGGGCGAATATATAGTGTCCGAATTCATGCACGGTGACCAGAAGCACAAGGGCGGTCACGAGCTGGGCGGCTTTAATCAGTGCTGTTTCCATTCAGGAATTTTGGGTTGAAGGATCGTGGGCGGTTTGTGTGACGTTTGAGTCCGGATCCCTATTAATATAATAATGTGTATTCTATTTGCGGTTGATTATCTCGGCGGCGACGGCACGGGCCTCGGCGTTGGTGGCCACGTAGTCGTCATAATCGGGCTGTGCCACAAATGACACACGCGCGAGTGTGGCCGTGATGGTGTCGTAGATGTCGGAGAATGCCGCTTTGCCTGCGAGGAAGGCTGCGACGGCTATCTCGTTGGCCGCGTTGATGATACATGCGGTGTTGCCACCGCGTGAGAGGGCCTCGTGGGCCAGCAGCAGACAGGGGAATTTGTCTGTGTCGGGCTTGGAGAATGTGAGGTCGGCGGCGCAGATGTCGAGAGCGGGCAGCGAGTAGTCGGTGCGCCTCGCTTCGCCTAAGGCGTAGGCGATGGGCAGACGCATGTCGGGTGTGCCGAGCTGTGCCTTTACGGCGCCGTCGACGAATTCCACCATCGAGTGTACGATCGACTGCGGATGCACCACGGCGGTGATTCTTTCGGGCTCGATATCGAAGAGCCAGCGGGCCTCGATGATCTCGAATGCCTTGTTGAGCATTGAGGCCGAGTCGATAGTGATCTTGGCGCCCATGTGCCAGTTGGGGTGGTTGAGCGCGTCGGCCACGGTGGCCTTGGCTATCTTGTCGGCGGCCCATGTGCGGAAGGGGCCGCCGGAGGCGGTGATGATCAGGCGTCGCACCGATTCGGGTTTCTCGCCTACCAGACACTGGTAGATGGCCGAGTGCTCGGAGTCGACGGGATATATGCGTGTTGACGAGTGCTTGAGGCGGCTTGTCACCAGCTCGCCGGCCACCACCATGGTCTCCTTGTTGGCCAGGGCGATGTCCTTGCCTGCATCGATGGCGGCGAGGGTGGGGGTGAGGCCGCTGTATCCTACGGTGGCGGTCACCACCATGTCTACATCCGGGCGGGCAGCAGCCTCGGCGAGAGCGTTGTCGCCCGCTGCCACCTCTATGCCTAAGGGTGAGAGGGCATCCTTTACCTGGGTGTATTTGTCGGTGTCGGCTATTACGGCAAGAGCGGGACGCATTGCCAGGGCGGCCTCGATGAGGGCATCGGCGCGTGAGCCTGCGCTCAGCACCGTGGCCTTGTATCTGCCTTCCGAGCGCGATATTATGTCGAGTGTCTGTTGACCGATCGAGCCCGTGCAGCCCAGCACTGCTATATTTTTAGTCTTTTTCACTTTAGTGGAGGGATTATTGGCTTATTTTCTGCAAAGTTAGTGTTTTTGTCGCAAACCACAAAAATTTATGTATCCGCATCATGCCGCGGCCTCCTATCGCAGGTATATCACCCGACGAGGATGAGGCCGCGACCCTACGGGTTTACCACACAATGGTGTATCGACGATGTGGGGAGGTGGGTGTGTTAAAAGGGAATAAAAAAAATGTAAAAATTCTTTGCTGGTAAAAAAATCATTAGTAACTTTGCCGAATATTGGAGTTATGCATATTTTTTAGTTAAAAACTCATAATTTTATCAATATTCCGGAGTAAGATCATAATCTTAACCTATTTGAATCAATCTATGGCGAGAATTAAAAGCCACATTATCTTACCTTTATGCTTCTGTCTGCTGACGCTTGCCGCGCCGGCTCAGGAGGTTGATACCTGTAAGGTGAGCCAGAATTTGTTCCACAAGGCCGGCAATGGATTGCTGCACGGTCTGGAGGTCGGCGCCAATGTCGGCACCACGGGTATCGGTCTTAATCTTGCTATGCCCGTGAGCGATGCGGTGCGTCTGCGCATGGGTGTCGATTATTTCCCTCACACTAATGTACCTATGACTTTCAATCTTATGTCATACGCCGGTGTCGGTGATGATGATACTGATCCTGAGACGAAATTTGACCGTCTGGCAGAGCTGATGAAAGATTTCACGGGTATAGAGGTTGACCGTAAGGTAAAAATGAATGCTAAAGGTACGATGCTCGACTTCAAGTTTCTGGTCGATGTATTCCCTATAAAGGACAACCGTCATTTCTACGCTACCGCCGGTTTCTACTGGGGCTCTTCAAAGGTGGGCCATATTGAGAACAACGTGGTGGATGCCCCCTCGCTAATCGGTTGCATGATGTACAACCGCTACTACGACTATTTCATGAACTATACCTTCCTCGACAAACCATTATATAAAGAGGTGTGGTTTCCGGAGAATCTGGGTCATGAACTGCGCAACAAATTCGAGCGTTACGGTAGGGTAGGTGCCCATGTGGGCGACTTCAAGGATGGCCAGCCCTATATGATGGAGCCTGATGAAAACGGCATGGTGCGCGCCGATATGTATGTCAACCATTTCAAGCCGTATCTCGGAGTGGGCTACACCACATCGCTCAGCAAAGACGGCCGCTGGACATTCAGCGTCGATGCCGGAGCCCTGTTCTGGGGACGCCCCCGAATCTACACCCACGAGCGCTATTATTATAATGTGAAAGAAGACAAGTGGACGTACGGCTATATCACCAATACCGACCCTGACGGCGACGGAGTGCCCGATTATGAGATCGGCGACAAGATCGACCTCGCACAAGATGTCGACGGCATCTCCGGCAAGGCAGGCACATACGTGGATATCGCCAAGACGATGCGTGTCTATCCCGTTGTTAATCTAAGGATCGCCCTCAAGCTATTTTGATAGTCAATAATAATCATAATAATCCCGATAAATATCGATAAATCACGTTTAATCCCGATAAATCCCGAAATCATGGTTATTCATGGTTAATCCTGATAAATCAAGAATAATCCCAATCAAGAATAATTAACTTAATTACTAATTAATAAATTAATTGAGATGAAACTAAAGTTTATTAACCTCCTCCTTGCGGCTTTCCTGCTCATCGGGTCAGCGCAAGCCCTGACTTCGTGTAAGGATACCGACGAGGATCTCTACGCACAACTCCGGGACGACAACCTCACCCTTCAGAAAAATCTCGAGGCTCAGCTTGACGTGCTCAAAGGCCAGATCACTGCTCTCGAGACTTTGACCGGTACACTCAGCACCAAGATCAATGATCTTGAGGCTAAACTCGGTGAGTACGCCAAGAAGAGCGACCTTGATGAATATCTGAAGAAATCAGAGTTCAACTCGACTCTTGACACCTACATCGCCACCGTTTCTGCTTACAAGAACCTCAAAGAGGTACTCGACGCTCTCAAGGCCACACAGGATGAGGTGACAAACGCTCACGGTGATTATGACAATATCGGCGCTCGCTTCGTCGCTATCGAGTCACAGCTCTCAAATCTTCAGGAGACCCTCAAGAACTATTCAACTCTGGTGAATAATGTAAATGGCCTCATGACAGATGTTGATGGTCTGAAGACAGATGTTACCGCCCTCAATACATTCATGAACAACTGGAGCCCGAAACTCGGTCTGATCGAGCAGAATGCAGCTAACGCTCTTGCTCTTGCCAACCAGAACAAGGCCGACATCGACGCTCTCACACTCACATATCAGCAGCTCCAGCAGCTGGTACTCGACAACCAGACTGCCAACGATGCCGCTATCGCTGCCATCAATACTAAGATGGGTGAGATCGAGGGCAAGCTCCAGACAATCCTCGACGACTATATGACAAGCGATGCCGTTGACACAGCTATCGCCAACGCTATCTCTGGTCTCGCTACTCAGGAGGCTGTAGAGGCTCTCGCCGATGCTCTCCGTCAGGAAGCTAAGGAGAACCTTGAGGCTCTCGAGGCCCGTCTGCAGGCTCAGATCAACACATGTATCATGCGTCTCAACGGTCTGGATACAAAGGTAGCTGCTATCGAAAGCGAAATCGCTGCTCTCCAGAGCGAGCTCACAGACATCAAGGCTGACATCGCTAAGAACACCACAGCTATCGAAACTCTCCAGAAATCTCTCGACTCTGTACTGGTACGTGTATTCAACCTTGAGAATCGTATCAGCAACATCATCATCCAGGCTACTGCCAACCCCGTGCTCGGTTACCTCAACTCTCCGTTCGGCATCCAGTCTAACTTCCTCATGAACTATATGGGTGAGTCAGAGAACAATGTAAACTTCCCCAACTTCTACTATGACGGTGTGGAATACGACGGTGAGCTTATCCTTACCGACGCTGATATCGCCCTCCTCCAGAGCTGCGGCATCACAGGTGCTGTATCATACGCTGCCGGTGAGACTCTCTTCGCTGACAACGACGGTAACCTCGGTACTGTATACCTCACACTCAACCCCGCCAACATCGACCTCGAAGGCAAAGACTTCACTGTAGTCAACAGCCAGAACAAGGTTATGCCTATCGAGCTTAAGAACCTCCGTCCTTCAAAAGAGGAGCTTACATTCGGTTACAGCCGTTCAAAGGCTATCGAGACCAGCCCCAACGGTTTCTACGAGGCTGACGTTACTGTAGCACCCGGTGATGTTCCCGCACTCCGCGTGGTAGTAGACAAAGAGCTCAAGGCTGCCGCTAAGAAAGTGCTCAAAGAGCGCAGCGCATCAAGCCTCCTCGCACTCGGCAACGCTGTTTACAACCAGTTCAACGGCTTCCTTCCCGCTCTCGGCATCCGTGCAGCATGGCAGGAGAGCGACGGCGCAGAGACTCCCAAGACCATCGAGCAGAGCGTATACTCACAGTATGGCCTCGGCGCAGCTACATTCAACCCGCTGTCATACAAGTTCCTCTATGGCAAATCATTCCGTCACAACTTCCACCTCCCCGATATCTCAGCTCTTCTCGACGAGTACAAGTTCAACTTCACCGACAATGGTCTCAACATCGAGTTCCAGCCCATCACCATCCAGGGTGTAAATGTTAACTTCTCACTCAACATCAATCCTTCGATCGGTGACCTGAACCTTGGTACAGTTTCAACTACAACAAATGTTGTCATCGATGATTTCCCCATTGGTGTTGACGATGACGGTAACCTCATTACTGAGAGTAAAGTTATTCCTGTTGACGTAAATATCGACCTCAACCAGTCAGACCTCTCATCTAACCTCAGCTCTGCAATTGAAGAAGCTCTTCAGAACGCTCTCTCAGGTCTTGACGGTGAGATCAACAGCCAGCTTCAGGGCGTTATCGACAGCCTTATCGGTCAGATCCAGGGTCAGGTTAACGACATGATGAGCTCACTCCAGAACCAGGTTAACACTTCTCTTGGTGACATCCTTGAGAACCTCCAGAACCAGGTTAACGGTAAGATCGACATGATCGGCAACAAGATCATGAACAACGCTCTCTACAGCAGACTTCAGGCCATCATCAACAAGTTCAACGGTGTACTTGCTGATCCCAACCACTATCTGCAGCCCGTTCTGCTCTACAGCATCCAGGGTCAGTCATACGGTATGTTCTCACAGGCCAAGGGTCTTCCCTCACAGTTTACTGGCAACGGTAACGCAGTGATGCTGACACCGACCACCTACACCGGTGAGATCGTGACACCTGCCTTCAAGAAATTCGTTGCCGTTACCAACGTATACAAGAGCAGCGATTACAGCGTGAACGCACAGGCCGGCGACGCCAAGTGTAAAGCACTTGCCGAGGCAGCCAATGCTCAGCCGTACATGAACGAGGTTGTATCAGGCGAGCGTCGTACTATCCCCTTCTCATACGAGGGCGGTAAGGGCTACACCTACGAGATCGTATACCAGGCTCTCGACT
>VIDP01285742.1_pt1 | contig 16380 bp, 13 predicted proteins | sample 5025131 | NCBI WGS metagenome assembly VIDP01 (sample SAMN11853144, study PRJNA449069) | gut metagenome | isolation source: stool from male vole | host: Microtus ochrogaster | place: USA:Florida | collected 2017
ACCTACTTCGACCTGGACACCGGCGTAATTTCGGGCCGGATACTGTTCAGATCAAGCGACGGGACAGTGACAGACGTAGCCAACCTGGAGGACAAAACAAAGGAGCTGGAGGACTACGTTAACAATGTGCTTCCGGGGACCTTCGACGGCATAAGCAGCCAAATCGACGGTAAAATAGAAACATGGTTCCAGGAGAGCGACCCGGCCGACAACTGGACGAGGGCCGACCTCCCCGCACACATCGGAGATTTATGGTTTAATACTGCGACCAAGGAGTTAAACCGCCTTTCGGAGACCTGCGCCTGGGAGCGCATTACGGACGCCGACGCGATAGCAGCGGCCGCAGCCGCCAGCCGCGCCCAAGATACAGCAGACGGGAAACGCCGGATTTTTGTAACCACGCCTGCGACCCCCTACGACCGGGGCGACATGTGGGCGCAAGGAAGCACCGGCGACCTCATGCGCTGCATCAAGTCCAGGGCTGCGGGAGCCTTCCAGGCCTCAGACTGGGACAAAGCCAGCAAGTACACCGGGGACGAAAATCTAAACGACTTCATCGAGAACACCTATAACATAGCTATGGCCGAAATAGCGCACCAGCTCGACGGAGTGATAGAAACGCACTTCGGCTCCGGCGTGCCAACGCTGACCAACGCCCCGGCCAAAGACTGGAAGACAACCGCCGACAGGGAGGCACACCTGGGCGACTTGTATTATAATAACGACACCGGCATAGCCTACCGTTTCAGCAAGGAGGGCACGACCTACAAATGGGTAGAAGTCCGAGACAGCGGCGTAACAGCCGCCCTGGAAGCAGCCGGCAAAGCACAGGACACGGCGGACGGCAAGCGGCGAGTATTCACCGCCCAGCCCTACACGCCCTACGACGAAGGGGACCTCTGGGCCTCCGGCACCTTCCTAAAAGTCTGCATTAAGTCTCGCGCGTCCGGGAACTACCAGGCCGCCGACTGGGATTTAGCGACCAACTACACCAGCGACGAGAATCTAAATGAGTTTATTAACGGAGTATTCGACGAAACGGTAGCCGACATCTACGACCAGATAGACGGAAAATTAGAGAGCTTCTACGGCACTACCGACCCCGCCACGGCATGGACGACCAACGAGGAGCGCGCCAGGCACGTAGGCGACCAGTGGTATAATACATCTACCAAAGAGCTGAAACGCTACACCAAGAACGCCACCGCCCCTGTAACATATTCTTGGGTAAAGATAGAGAACGCCGACGCGATCGAGGCCGCGGAGAAGGCGAGCCAAGCACAGGACACCGCAGACGGGAAAAGAAGGATATTTATCGCCGAGCCTTATCCGCCTTATGACCCCGGGGACCTATGGGCCCAGGGTGAGACGGGGGGCATTTTGGTATGCGTCACGGGCAGGCAGACCGGCAAATATAATGCAGACGACTGGACGAAGGCCAGCAGTTACACCGATGACAGCGCCCTCACCGACTTTATATTAGGCCGGTATTCGGACGACCAGGCCGCCCTCCTTAACCAGATAGACGGCAAAATAGAATGCTTCTACCAGACCAACAACCCGGCGAACAGCTGGCAGGCGTCAGAGTACGAGGCACACCTGGGCGACCAGTGGTATGACACAGCCGACAAAAAACTTTACCGCTGGACCTTCACTTCTTATCGGCTTGTAGGAGCCTCATGGGTCCCGAGTATCATACTGGGCGCCATCGGGGCTGTCAACGTCCCGGATGAGCGCCGGACATACTATTGGAGCAGAATCCAGGACGCAGACGCCCTGGCAGCGGCAACGGCAGCAGCGGAAGCGCAGGACACCGCCGACGGGAAAAGGACGGTATTTGTAGCAGAGCCAAAAGGCCCCTATTATGTCGGCGACCTATGGCTCAAAGGCATAGACAGCACCTGCAAGGCAGCCGGAGGCCTGTGGCGCTGCATCAAAGACAACACCGTGGCCGGAGCCTTCAACGCTAACGACTGGGTAGAAGCCACCTATTACGACTGCACCCAGACCTGCATCGACGGCGGGATAGTTACGGCAGGGACCGTCCAGCTCGCCAACCAGTTCACGGCGTCAATCGTCGCAGGCATAACGGGAGGTTTCGGGAAGACATGGAAGGAGACGGCCACCACCCCGGAGGCAGAAAAAGTGAGAATATGGGCCGGGGCCAGCGAAGGAAACCGCAGAACCGCCCCGTTCAGAGTGCTCCAAAACGGCAAGGTCATAGCCAGCAACGCCGACATCGCCGGGAAGATTACATCTAAAGAAGGCGAGATAGGAGGCTGGAGGCTGAGCGCCGGAACCCTCAAATCGTCAGACAAAGACGATGCAGGGAACGACATAACCCCGGCTATCACCCTGGATGCCGGCGCCGGAGAAATCCGAGCAGCCGACAGCGTAGTAATGGATTCCGACGGCTTCGGCCTGATTCATGACGGCTACGCCATGGTTCGCATTGCTAACGTTAGCGTTGGTAAATACAATGACCACATTCTGCACCGGACCTACGACTGCCTCAGCGCGGGAGAACTGAGCGGCCAGAACGTACCTACGGGGTATATACCGCATACCGGCCTTTATGTATGGACACCGTATGAGCCTGTCACAATTCCGTTAGGATTTTTCGAGAGGGGCTCCACTATACAATTGGGAAGGTTTTCAGTCTTCTTCACCGTTCCCGGTAAAATTGAGAGCGACAGCTCGACCGTACATGTCACCGCAAGCGGCATAAAAGTATCCCTGCTCCGCGACGGTGTCCCGGTCAAGTCATGGACCGGAACAGGGGAGGCCGCAGGCAAAGGCGACAGATTAACCCTGGCAGTAGACTGTAAAGACTACATCTTTAATGTGACTGCAGGAGGCCAAGGCGGTTACAGCATCCTTATTGAAGTTTTCAACTGGACGTGGCTCGCAAGCGATACCGGGGCGCTGAAACCCTTTACAGTTTTCACTGAGGCATGCTATAAATACATCCGTGGCAATTACCAGCGCACCCTGCTAGGCTACGACGGCATGGTCAGCACCTGGGGATCCGGGGCCATGTTCCTCAACGAAGAGGGCTTTATTGTCAAGTTCGGAAGCTACGCCCTGCGCTGCACGCCTTCCGGCCTTCAAAAGAGCACCAACGGAGGCAACTCCTGGACCAGCCTATAACAAAGGGCCGGATCACGGCCCGGCCCTTCTTTCCCTTATTTCTTCACGCCGGATCACGGCCCGGCCAAAAAGTTATGAGGACTTTATTAACAAAACGTACTAACATAGTACGTAAATGCTTAACTTTGCAACCAAAGTAAACAATTTTAATTATGGGATTAATCATCGCTGCGGGCAACACTAAGCCCGTTTTCCCCTACGATTATTACTATGGCGTGAAAATAAACCTCGCCGTAGCAGCCGCCGGAGGCCTGGAGCGCGTAGGCCGTCCGGAGCTTCACGTCAGCCTGCCGATACAGAGCCGCATGCGCCGATGTGTGCTAAAAGACGACGGCGAAGTAAACTACTACCTTCACCCCGCCAACAGCGCCAAGAGGGACTCCGGATCCGCGGCCAACCTTACAGGCGCCGACGGAATGGTAATGGTAGAGCTTCCGGACCACTACGAAAAATTCGAGTTCGACGGCAACAACTTGACCGCCCTGCTTTCGGAGTATCCTCTGCCGGGCTTCCACTACGTGCGCAAGTGCTACCGGAGCGCCTACGAAGCAACAGTAGACCGCACCGTAGCAGCCACCCCGAAGCTGGCCTCAGTAGTCAACACTACGGCCAATTTCCGAGGGGGCAACAACAACGCCGCCTGGGACGGAACATACAGGACCCTTCTCGGGCGTCCGGCCACCTATGTGACGTTAACCAAATTCCGGGAGTACGCCCGCAACAGAGGCGCCGCAGGGCTTAACGGCGCCGGCTGGAACTGCGACCTGTACCAGGCCCAGCGCACTACTTACTGGTTTTTTGTCATCGAGTATGCCACCCGCAACTGCCAGGCTGATTTTAATGCTCAGCCCGATGCCAACGGCTACCGGCAAGGGGGCCTCGGAACAGGAGCCACTATGCTGATCGCTGACAAGTGGAGCGAGTTTAACACCTATTATCCCTTTCTACCCTGCGGCCTGACAAACAGTCTGGGCAACGCGACAGGCGAAGTGGAATATACGATGCCGAGCCAATACGACACCACCACCGTAAAAGTGAAGGTCCCCAGCTACCGGGGTCTTGAGAACCCCTTCGGCCATATATGGAGCTGCGCGGACGGCTGCCTGAGCCTGATACAAAGCAATGATGACGGAGCGCGCAGTCTTTTCTTCACCTGCGACGACCCGGCCCTCTTCGGCAGCACTGCCGCGAGTCTGACTAACTACAGGAACCGCGGCGAGCTCCCCCGGACGGGCAGCTACGCAAAGACCATCATAGGGGGAGAAGACGGTGATAATGCGCCCTGCGAAGGAGGGGACGGAGCAACCGCAACTACATATTTCAGCGATTATTTTTACACCGGTATACCGGCTGCGGGGGAGGCAGTCCGTTGCGTGCTCTTCGGAGGCATGGCATACTACGGATATAATGCAGGTTTGGCATGTTCAGATACGCGCTACACTCCGGCATCAGCGGCTGCAGCCGTGGGGACGCGGCTCTGTTTCATCCCCGAAGACTAATCTGAAAATGCAGACATCACCCCGAGTAACCACTCACCAATTTAACAAGATACACCACATGAAATCCAATTCAGACGAAAGGCCCGCAATAATAACGGACCTCGGTAATGGCTCCTTCCATTACAGCTACAACATGACCCGGCGCACGGACCAGAGGGAGGACGGGACCGAAAAAAAGAGCTGGGACTGCGACCAGGTGCAGATCTGGGGACGCCCGACCCGCGCCGCCCTGGTTAAGGCAGTGATCCGGGACGAAATCGACGAAACCGCCGAATTTGACCTCGTGAACAGCTATAACGCCGCCAACGCCGGACTCCTCGACGAGCAGGAGGCAGAGCAGGCAAAGGCCCGTTATATTGCCTACCTTCGCCGCATCCGGGAAATCAAAATCCAGATAGCGGCCGACCTCCAGGCCGCCGGCTATAACGACTAAACGACAACACGATGGAAAATTTACCCGCTATCATTAGCGCCATAGGCACAATTATAGCGGCCTACTTCGCCTATAACCAGTATGCCAAAAATAAACTCACCGACCTGAAGGTTAAAAAGCTGGAGGATGAGCAGGCCGAAAAGCAGAAGCGCCGAAGCGACAACTCCGCGATCGTGCACGGCGAGCTGTGGGAAGTGCTCCACGAGTTGAAGGCCGACCGCGTTTATATCGTCCAGCCGCACCCGCTCGGCAACGAAAGCATGGTTAGCATATACTTCGAGAGCAAGCGTAAAGGCGTCGAGAGCATGAAGCCCAAGATCCAGAATCTTAAAATGAGCGACATCGCCCGCTTTTGCCAGCTTATGGCCAGCCAGCTGTTTACAGTAATTACCGACATAGACGGCCAGGTGACAGACCGCTACGCCCGCAGCCTTCTGGGAGCCTGCGGAACGTCCCAGGTAATTATCAAGAGACTAAGCGACAACCAACATGACTGGGTAGGCAGCATCTTCTGCGAGTTTACCCACGGCCGCGAGGTAGACCTGGACACAGCCCGCGCAAGTCTACACGAGGCCGCCCAAAATATTCAGTACATAATCCCCCCATTCATTGAGTAACCCACATGGCAAAAATTGACATTCTCGCCCCCTTCATTCTGAGCTGGGAAGGAGGCTATGCAAACGACCCCCATGACCCGGGAGGGGCCACGAACCGAGGCGTAACCATCAGCACCTGGAAACAAGTAGGCTACGACAAGGACGGAGACGGAGACATCGATGTAGCCGACCTCAAGCTCATAACCCCGGAGGACGCCGTTAACCGCGTCATGAAACCACACTACTGGGACCGATGGCAGGCCGACAAGATCCGGAGCCAGAGCGTAGCTAATATAGTAGTCGACTGGGTATGGGCCAGCGGAAAGCACGGTATAACCGAAGTCCAGAAAATTCTCGGCGTGAAAGTAGACGGGATAGCAGGCCCCAATACCCTGGCGGCAGTCAACGCCCGGGACCCCCGCGCCCTGTTCGACCATATCAAGCGCGCCCGCCTTCGCTTCATAGACGACATCATCGCCAAGCGCCCGACGTCCGAGAAATACCGCAAGGGCTGGACCCGCCGCCTGGACTACATACGCTTCGGCGCTTTGGTCCATAACACCCTCCCGCTCCAAACTACCAACTTCAAAGACCTCCAAGCATGAGACACGCCACAGCCATATTAATAACCCTTCTTCTTTTCGTCAGCTTCCAGAGCTGCAGCACCGCGAGGAAGGCAGCAGCGAAGGAGGAGACAAGACAGGAGACGGCCGCAGCCTTCGACCAGCAGAAGGCGACCAACGAGACGGCCGCCGCCACCTTCGACCAGGCAATCCTGGAACAGATCCTCAACCGCGTTAACGTAACTTTCGACTTCGAGCGCTGGGACTTCGCCGGCCAGGACGACGAGACACCCCCCGACAGTCTCCCGGCAGCGATACCGACAGCAACCGCAGACAAGGAGGCCCGGGACGACAAGCCGCCTAATATCCGGCCGACGTCATACACCAAAGGATCCGTAAACATTAACGCCGAGGAGAGGCAGAACCGGACCACCCAGACGAGCGCCGGAAGCCAGGTTAACAAGAGCGACAGCACGACCACCGCCGCCAACGTCGAAAAGAAGGACGACCGGAAGGCCGAGAGTAAGGAACAGGAGGCGCCCAGGAGCTACGCCGGGCTATGGGTCCTTCTTCTTATAGCAGCAGGAGCCGCCCTCTACTTCTTCGGCCAGCACATAAGCCGGAAGCCATAAAAAGACCCGCAAAAGCGCCTATTTGGGTACTTTTGCGGGTACTTTTTAGTTAAAATACTGTAAAACAGTATGAAATGCGGAAAGACAGGGATTCGAACCCTGGGTACCCGTAAGGGTACAACGGTTTTCGAGACCGTCCCGATCGACCACTCCGGCATCTTTCCTCGGGTGTTTCTGATAGCGAGTGCAAAGTTAATGCCTTTTTTTGAATCTTGCAAATTTTTATTGAAAAATCTGCCGGGCGGGGAGGGGATTATTGGAGCTATTGGAATTTTTGGAGCTATTGGAGTAATTGGAGTAATTGGAGTAATTGGAGTAATTGGAGGGATTGGAGTAATTGGAGGTATTGGAGTAATTGGAATTATTGGAATAATTGGAGTAATTGGGATTATTGGAGTTATTTGGGGATGATTAGCTGGGGGAGGGGGCGCTTTGGGACGTGGTGGGTGCCGTCGGGGGTGCGGAAGTATTTGAAATCGGCGTCATCGGTGCCGTCCATTTCTTCGAGCTTCACTTGTTCGGCGGGGTGGCCTATGGCCAGCACGTACCGGGGCTGGTAGCGCTCGGGTATGCCGAGGGCTTCGGCAAGGGCGGGGGCGTTGAAGGCTTTTATGATGCAGCATCCCAGGCCGAGTGTGGCTGCGCCCAGTGTTATGGCTTGAAGCTGGAGGCCATCGTCGCAGAGGCAGTTGGGGCCGTAATGCGTGTCAAGGCACTGGATGAGGTAGGCTGCGGGACGTTCTCCCGGTTCGGGACCGTCCCAGTCTTTATAGTAGCCGGCCCATTTGAGGTGCGGGAATATTTTTGCACACAGGTCTTCGGTGTCCGCTACTGCATATTTGAGAGGCTGTGCGTTGCGTCCCGAGGCGCAGTAGCGCACGAGTTCCACGAGGCTGAGGAGAGTGTCCGTGTCGACGGTTTTGTCCTGACGGAAGCGGCGCACGGTGCGGTCAGAGATGAGGAGGTTGCGGTATGAGTTGAAGTCTATCATATATGTGTAAGATATTATTCAGGGATTGAGGTGGAGGTTGGACTCATTTTGTTCAGAGTCCGGATTTTCCGGCTATTATATACATTGGGCGGAATGTGAGGGTGGGCAGCCTCTCGGGGTCTTCGGGTGTCAGGGCGCGGATGAGATCGCGCAGGGAGGCGCGGTTTTTGGCTGAGCCTCCGACACCGGTGCGTTTGAGGTGCATGAGAGCTTCGCGGGCTGTCGGGAAGGTCAGGGGAATTTCTTCGGCATGTGTGCGGACCGATGCGCTGCCAAATATTTCGGAAACCATGCGGGCCAGTTCCGGGGCCTTGTGGTAATGCAGGGGGGCGGGGCGCCCGGTGTCGAGTTCGCCGAGGTTGCCCTCTACGAATGTGCTGACTACGAGATAGCCGCCGGGCTTGAGAATACGCCGGGCGTTGGCCAGGAATCTGCGGGGGTCGGCAAACCAGTGCATTGTTGAGGCGGAGAGTATGACATCGAAGCTGTCTGCGGGTGCGCTGTCCATCCAAAGTTCGGCATCTTGGCGTATATAGTCTTCGGAGGGTGCGATTGAGTATGGCGCTCGGGGAGGGTAGAGGTCGACGAATGTGGCTGCGGCAGGTCGCAGCTCGGGAGCATACATATAAGTGAGCATCCCGCAACCGGCTCCTATCTCCAGTATTTCTCCGCCTCGTCGGGCCTGCGGGGGGAGCATCGCTGCGAGCCGCTGAGCTATGATGCGCTGTGCCCTGGCATGATCGCCGTAGGTGTCGAGGGCCTCCTCGAACTTGTCTCCTACTTTTTCGGGCCGGGGCAGTGTGGTGTCGATAATGTCTTCCAGGGGATGGTAGTGGGCACCCTCCATAGTCACAATCTCTGGACGCACGGGGTGCTCGAGCCAGTATCTTGACTGCGCCTCAGGGGGTATGATTCGGTCAGAGGCGGAGATGAACACGCGGCGCCAGGGGAGGTCATCCCGTAAGCCTTCAGCCATGCTTTCACGCTGTTCGTGGGCAATGGCCGAAAGATGACCGCGAAGAAGCTCTATATCCGGAGTGTGCTCGAGCTTGGCCTGCATATCGGCAATTGCCCGGGAGGAACCGGCCATTCTGCGGCGGAATTTAAGCAGTGTGGAGGGGTTGAGCCCCTTGAGGGTGCCGTCGAAGATGGCAGGATTTATTCCGCGGAGCTCGTCAACCGGGAGCCCCGTGCCGTTGAGGGCGTATGCCGAGGTTACCTGACGGCCCCGCAGGGCGCGCATGGCGGCGAAGACTCCGAATGACCAGGCGTAGACTATGACCGTGGAGTAGGGTTGAAGCAAATCTTCGGGGAGGGAGAAATCATCGTATCCGTGACACACCGCCACATCCCATCCCTTGCGCGCTATTCCGGCGTAGAGGGAGGGTCCGGTGCTCCAGCCTGCGAAGATGAGGATTAGACGGGAGGAGGATGATGAGCGGCTGATGAAATCTATTTTCATTTTTTCCTTATAGTTGATCTGAAAGGAATTGTTGTGCTGAAAGGTGTTTGAGATGCCTGATTAGGGGGAGGAGGCTTTCGCGGGTCAGCCCTGCGGAGAGGGAGAAGCGTATGCGCTCGCCGTTTGGCGGGACTGTAGGGCGGCGTATCGCCAGGGCATCGAAACCTGCCTCTCTAAGCGAGTCAGACAGGGCTACCGCCCTTTGGGGATCGCCGACGAGCAGCGGCACAATCTGGCTGCGGCTTCCGCTGTCGCGTCCCGTGAGAGCGGCCACTTCACGGGCGAACCATTCCGAGAGCCGGGCGAGATGTCTCCGTTCACTCTCCATTTCCAGGGAGAGCAGCAGCATCTCGCGGCTCCAGGCCGCGCATGCCGGTGGGAGGGCTGTGGAGAAAATGAAGGAGCGGGAGGAGTTGATGAAAAAATCGCGCAGCTGGGCGCTGCAGATGGCAAAGGCGCCCGATGAGGCGAGTGCTTTGCCGAAAGTGCCCGTCAGGATGTCAATGCCTCCGGCAGTGCCGGTCTCTTCGGCCAGCCCGAGCCCTGAGCGGCCCCTGACCCCTACGGCATGCGCCTCGTCAACGTAAAGGAGCATCTTCGGAAACTCCCCGCGCAGGCTCACGAGCTCGCGCAGGGGGGCGAGGTCGCCGTCCATGCTGTAGACAGACTCCACTATCACCACGATTGAGTCATACTCATCATGGCGGCGTTCAAGTATCCTGCGCAGCGAAGCCATGTCATTGTGGCGGAACCTTTCGAACACGCATCCTCCGACGCGCAGCCCGTCGTAGACAGACGCGTGCATGAGCTTGTCAATTGCAAAGAGGGTCTTGCCGGTGTTTAGAGCCGACACAAGACCCGTATTGGCATGATAGCCGGAATTGAACAGCAGCGCGGGACGCCCGTAGAGGGTTTCGAGCAGTGATTCAAGTTCGGCATATTCCCCCTGGCGGCGCGACAGCAGCCTTGAAGCGGAGGAGGTCATGGCATGACTGGCGCACATCTTGGCCTTTAGCTCATCGAATTCCCCGGCATCGGCGCGGCTCCCCAGCGACAGATAGTCGTTAGAGACCAGGTCGAGCATCGTACGCCGGTCCCCGGCTCCGGCCGGGATATGGCGCAGATTGCCTGACCGGGCCTTATCGGCCATCAGGAGTGATATATGCTCGGGCACCCGGCTGTCAGTCATTTTTCAGAAGAGGTTTTTCATACAGTTCATAGATGATGTCGAGCAGCGCGTCACACAGCTTGTGGGCCTGGCTGTCGCTGACCGCAAGGTAAGGGGGCATGAGATAGGCATTGTGGCCGAAAGGCCGAATCCACACTCCGCGGTCCACGCACATCTTCTGGAATGGCCCTACATCAATCCAGTCCTCGAGCTCGAGCACTCCGATAGCGCCGAGCACGCGCACCTCGCGGACGCATTTCCAGCCTTTTGCGGCCGAAAGCCTCTCCTTGAAAATAGCCTCAAGTTCCTTGACACGCTTCTGCCAGGGGGATTCGAGCAGGAGGCGGGTAGAGGCCACGGCTACGGCGCATGCAAGAGGATTGCCCATGAAGGTCGGGCCGTGCATGATGCATTTCGCGCTGGAGGAGGAGATCATTTCCGCAACCTTCGCGTTGGTCGCCACAGCGGCGAAGCTCATGAAACCGCCTGTGATGGCCTTGCCGATGAGCATGATGTCCGGCTCGACTCCGGCATGTTCCCAGGCGAAAAGGTGTCCCGTGCGTCCGAATCCTGTCGCTATCTCATCGAAAATCAGGAGTATGCCGAGTTCGTCGCACTTGCGGCGCAGCTCGCGCAGGTATTGGGGGTGATAGAAATACATGCCTCCGGCTCCCTGCACGACAGGCTCCAGGATGACAGCCGCCAGGGTGTCGCGGTGCTTGTCAAGAAGCTCCTCCATGGGCTTGAAATCCTCCGGGTCCCACTCCTCGCCGAAACGGCACCGCGGGCGTGGGGCGAAGAGGCGCGCGGGGAGCGAGGGGCCGAAAGCTCCGTGCATGCCCGTGACGGGGTCGCAGACAGACATGGCGTTCCATGTGTCGCCGTGATAGCCGCCGAGGATAGTGGCTATGTCCGTGCGCTTGGGGTCATCCTGAGCCTGCACAGCCATCTTAAGAGCTACCTCCGTGGCAACGGAGCCCGAATCGGCATAGAAGATATGGTTCATCGACGGGGGGAGGATGTCAAGGAGAATCTTGCCGAGCTCTATGGCGGGGTCGTGTGTGAATCCGCCGAACATCACATGGCTCATGCGGGCAATCTGCTCCTTGGCCGCCTTCGTGAGGATGGAGTGGGAGTAGCCGTGTATCACGCACCACCATGACGACATCCCGTCAATGAGCTGCCGCCCGTCCTCGAGGGTGATTTCCGCGCCCGAGGCCGAAGCGACCTTGTAGGTCGGCAGGGGGTCATGGGTGGAGGTATAGGGATGCCAGAGATGGTCTCGGTCGAAATTATCGTGTATAGACATGGTTGGAACAAATAATCAGACTGGGTCTACGTCATAATATATCTGTGAAGCCTTGATATCGGGGTCGGGGGCCAGGCGCTCGTATATCTCGCGGAGGAGGGCCTTGACCTTGATCATCGAAGCGTTGGCCTCGACCTTGAGCACGATGCACTGCAGATACCATGTGGCCACGCGGCTCACGAAGGGTTTCTCGGGGCCGAGCACGCGGTTGCCGAACACCTCGCGCAGCGCCAGGGCGAGCCTGACGGCAGCCCGGTCTGCCACAGGGGCATCCTTGCTTCGCAGATAGATATTGATTATCTTGGTGAAAGGGGGGTAGAAATATTTTTCGCGCTGCCGGAGCTCATCGTGATAGAAACCCTCGTAATCGTGGGCCTTGACGCGGCGCAGCACGTCATGGTCGGGGCGGGTGGTCTGTATGATGACCGTCCCCTTGTCCTTGCGGCGCCCGGCGCGCCCCGCCACCTGCTCGAGCATGTTGAAAGCGCGCTCGTTGCTCCGGAAATCGGGGAAATTCAGCAGCGTGTCGGCATTGATGACCCCGACGAGCGACACCTTTTCAAAATCGAGCCCTTTGGAGACCATCTGCGTGCCTACCAGAATGTCGGTCTCATGGCGGGCGAACTCCTCTATAATATCCTGGTAAGCATCCTTGTTGCGCGTCGTGTCGAGGTCCATGCGGGCCACGCGGTAGCCGTCGAAAGCGCGGTGCATCTCCTCTGCGATACGCTCCGTGCCATAGCCGTAGACCTCTATGGTATTCTCGCCGCAGGCGGGGCAGAGGGAGGGGAGGGTGCGGGAATAACCGCAGTAATGGCACCGCAGCATGTCGGTCTGCTTGTGATAGACCAGTGAGACATCGCAGTTGACGCACTTGGGGGTCCATCCGCATGTGCGGCACACCACCACCGGGGCGAAGCCGCGCCGGTTCTGGAACATGATGGCCTGCCTCCCCGCTTTGAGGGCCTCTTCGGTCTGCAGGCGCAGCGGGCGCGAGATGGAGCCGGAGGCCAGTTTCTGCTTGCGCTGCTCGCGCATGTCCACAATCTCCACATCGGGGAGCTGCGCCCCCTCGAAACGCTCCGAGAGGGTCACGAGGCCGTAGCGTCCCTGCCGGGCCTTCCAGTAGGTCTCCACCGAGGGGGTAGCGGAGCCGAAGAGCGTGCGTGCCCCGTGCATGCGGGCAAGCACCGTAGCCACATCGCGGGCATTGTAGCGCGGAGCCGGGTCATACTGCTTGAAGGAGGCCTCATGCTCCTCATCGACTATTACCAGGCCCAGGCGCGCGAAGGGGAGAAAGACCGCGGAGCGGGCCCCCAGCACCACCAATGGCTCATTGGAGGTGAGCATGCGGCGCCATATATCAACGCGCTCGTTGTCGGAAAACTTGGAATGATACACCAGCAGACGGTCGCCAAAGACGCTGCGCAGACGGTCGGTGAGCTGTGTGGTGAGCGATATTTCGGGCACAAGGTAGAGGGCCTGGCTACCCCGGTCGAGCACCTCGCGGATGAGGTGTGCGTAGATTTCCGTCTTGCCGCTTCCGGTCACGCCGTGAAGCAGGGCGACCTCCTTGTCGCGGAAGGCCTGCCTGATTTCTTGCAATGCCCTCCCTTGCGCATCCGAGAGTTTTGGCAGGGGGGCGCATGAGCCTGTACCGGAGGCTTGGAAACGGCTGACGCTCTCGCGGTATATCTCAAAAATGCCTTTGTCGGCCATAGCCTTGAGAATGCCCGGCGTGGTCTGCGACTTCTGCAGCAGGGCCTCGCGTGTGACGGGTAATAGCTCTGTCTCGCGCGCCATCCAGCGCGACAGGTCCAGGTACGCCACCAAGGCCTGCTCCTGGCGCCGCGAGCGCGTCACGGCGTCAAAGAGGGAGTGCAGCCCCTCGGAGTCCCCCCGGGGAATCTTGAGGCGCACGAAAGTCTCCTTTTTAGGCCGGTAGCGCTCCACGACATTCTCGCTGATGCCCGCTATTCCCTTTTCGAGCAGGGTATTGACCACGGCCGTTGCGCTCGCCAGGTGGAGCTGCTGCTCGATTTCGGAGATTTTCATCTTTTTCTTCTCGGAGAGGAGCATCACCACCATAGCCTCCCTTTCGGTGAGCTTTGTGGGGTGCCCCTTGTCCGCCTCCGGGGACTCCGGCCCCGGGGTCTCGGTTTGGGCTTCAGCATCCCCGGGGAGGTCAGGGTCATAGTCTGGGGAGAGTGATACGAAAGTCTCGCTCTCAGGTTTGAGCCCGGCGGGCACCGCCGCCTTGTAGACCTCGCCGATGGAGCAGAGATAGTAATCGGCCACCCACTGCCAGAGTTTCATCTGGGGATAGCGCACTATCGGCGCCGGGTCGAGCAGGGCCGCGAGAGGCTTGACCTCATACGGGCCCTCGAAGCGGTCTGAAATAGAGAATACGATGGCAGTGTAATACTTCCTGCGGCCGAACTGCACAAGCACGCGGCTCCCCACCTGCAGATCGCGCTCCATGCCGGGGGGCACGCTGTAGGTGAAGGTGGAGTAGAGTGGCAACGGTAAGATTACTTCTGCAAACATGCGTCTGCCGCAAAGACTCGCGGGTTCAGAAGAGATAGGTCAGAGCCACGTTCCAGGAGCGGGGCTGCGCGCTGAGGTTGTCGAGCTTGACGGTGCGCGTGATATAGCTCACTCCTAAGGAGTAACCGGCCGAGAGCTGGATTTTCTTGATGAACTCCAGGCCCAGACCGAAGCGTATGGCCACAAATCCGGCCGGATACTCGAGAGCCCCGATATTGTTGTCGCCGAGATTGAATGTGAAGGCGGGGCCGGCGTAGGCGAAGGGGGCGATGATGTCCTCCAGGCCGTCCATGCGTGTCCACTTGAATCGCAGGTCGAAAGGAATCTCGAGAGTATGTATCACCACATTCTCATCGCCGTATCCGCTGACGCTCCAGACCGGATACTGTCCGAAATTGACCTTGGCTCCCTGCATCGAGTATTTCAGGCCGAAATCTATGCCGAAGCCGATGCCGGGGATCATGAGCTCGGCCATGACACCGGCCTGGGCCCCCACGGTCTGCGAAGTCTCGAGGAGTTTCTGCTTCCAGTGGAGGCTGTTGATATTGAGGCCTGCGGTCGGACCCCAGCGGAACGCCCCCTCAGAGGCGAGGGGAGAGGCGAGCGCGGCGAGTCCGGCCGCAAGCGTTATGAGTGATCTTGTATTCACGTGGGTGGGTTATTGGGAATCAGAAGAGCCAGGCGGCAGTTACGGTCCAGTAATTGTTTTTCACCTTGAGGTCTTCGGTATGGATGGGGCTGACGAGTTCGGCCACCTTGTTGATGCCGAAGCCATACTGCCCCTGCACCTGAAGGTGGCTGAAGAGCTCTACGCCGAGGCCTACGTTCCAGGCCACCTGGCAGGTCTTGGCCTTGACCACATCCTTGTAGGGGTTGCTGCCGAGCTTGAAAGCGAAAGCGGGGCCGGTCATGATCATGGGCTTGATGATCTTGGACACGAGGGGGAGGTTGAGCTTCCACTTCAGGTTGACGGGAATCTCGATGAAATTCTTTCCGGCGTTGGTCTCATAACCGGTGGCGACGGCGTAACTTGCCGCTTTTTCAACATATGGAATCTCGAAAGAATTTTCCATGCGGGTGTACATCAGCGAAGCGTCGGCGCAGATGCCAACCACGGGGACTTCGAACTCGGTCATGATGCCGGCCGTCCAGCCGCAGCGGTTGTCGGTGTCGAAATTATCCTTGAGATCAGCGAGGTTATGGACCTTGAGGTTGTCGAGGTTGAGTCCGGCCTTGATGCCGAAGCGCCAGCCGGCGTTGGCAGTAGCGGCGCCTGCGAGCACTAAAGCGCCGGCGAGGGCGAGTTTGGAGATCTGGTTCATAGTTAGACAGTATTTAGATAAATCATCAAGATAAATCTCGGAGAGAGCTACGGCGCAGCCGTATCAGATGCAAAGTTAATCAAAAAAACTGTAAATCGCCACGCGGGGGCGTAAAAACAGTGCGATGGTGCATAAAAGTGTGAAAAAACTGTCAAAAGATATTTCTTAGACGGTGTGTAATTGTTAAATTTGCAGAGTCAATCAGACCGGTACATTCAAATTGATTATTACATATGGAAAAAGATATAGAGAAAGAGAATATGGAAGGCGAGGTCAGGGAGCAGGCCGCTCCGGACGGCAAGACTTCCGCTGAGTCGCTCGAGCAGAAGGTTGATGAGGAGATGCGCATTGTCTCGCGCGCTATCGAGCTGCTGCGCACGGTGTTTGACCCGGAGATTCCGGTCAACGTCTATGACCTCGGGCTGATATACAAGATAGACTACACGCCTGCCGACAAGACTCTGCATGTGGACATGACTCTTACGGCTCCCGGGTGCCCGGCCGCCGATTTCATAATGGAGGATGTGCGCCAGAAGCTGCTCAGTGTCGAGGGGCCTGAGGCCGTTGACCTCCGCCTGGTCTTCGAGCCGCAGTGGACGCAGGACATGATGAGCGAGGAGGCCAAACTTGAGCTCGGGTTCCTCTGATGGCGGTCTACTTCCTGAGCGACCTTCACTTAGGGGCGCCCTATTTTCCTGACAGCCGCAA
>VIDP01215952.1_pt1 | contig 16379 bp, 6 predicted proteins | sample 5025131 | NCBI WGS metagenome assembly VIDP01 (sample SAMN11853144, study PRJNA449069) | gut metagenome | isolation source: stool from male vole | host: Microtus ochrogaster | place: USA:Florida | collected 2017
AGCTGATGTTTCTTGTCGGAGGCACCTGGGATTTTGTAGGTCGCAGTTGGGACTTTGGGGATGTCGGCCTCTGCCTCTTCCTCAAGTTTTTCGTCTTCCGGAGTCTCTACTATTCCTGCCAGACCCTCTTCTATAAGTTCCTCGTTTTCGTTGTTAATGTTGTCGGTATTTTCGATTTCGGCCATAATTTACGCAATTTGCACAAAAATACAAAAAAAAAATTGCTCTTGCAAATTTTTTTTTAATTTAGAATTTGAATAATAATTTAGAATTTGGAATTTAGAATTTAGAATTGGGTTTTGCGTGGGGATATTTTGAAATAAATAAGGACGCACTGGGGGTGCGTCCTTATTGGGTGGGTTATGGAATTCTATTTTGAATTCTTTTTAGAATTGCAGTTTTAGAGTTTCAGAGTGGCCCTCGCATTCGATTACTAAGATATAGATGCCGGTGTTGAGGTTGAGGCTGCTCTTTACTGCGGCTTTTGCACTGCTCTTTGTGGTCTCAATAGATCCGATGTAGATTCCTGAGGCATCGTAGACTTTGCAAGTCACCGGAGTTGTGTCGCTGATAGTGCTGACAGCACTTGCAACTACCACTTTCAGTATGCCGGAGCCATCTGTCAATCCTGTTGCGTCCCATTCAAGGCCTGCAGGGAGTTCCGGCAGGTTGATATTGGGAGTGCCGCTGAATTTGTCGGCTATCCACAGGTGGAACTCGTCGCCCACAGCAGGATTGTAATCAGCGTTCATGGTCACATTGACATTGCCATTCACTGTAAGCGTGCCCTTCACATCGAGATAAGAGCAGTCATTGCTCTTTCCTGCAGCACGGAGATAAAGGTTGAGGTTGGCTCCTTCATTCACTGTCACATTTCCTGTTGAGAAGATAGGTCCATAATGGTGAGTGTTTGAATCGGAGTAAGAACCAGGTTCGAGTACGCCATTTTCTGACACTGTGATATTGCCTACAGTGCCGCGTCCACGAAGTTTTGCGTTCCCCTCAATGTTGAGTGGAGCCTTCAGGAATACAGTATTATAAGGAGATTTAGAAGCGGTCAATGATACCGTGCCATCATTAGCAGTGAGACTTGTGATTTCAGACCAAAGCTTCGACATGTTGAGGTCGCAAGCCCCTGTCTTGACAATCTTGGGTTTTCCTGCGAATGATCCGCTGAATGTGATAGGCTTCTCATCATTTCCGATTGTGAGTTGAGCAGTGCCGTTATATGTGCCGGAACCCTTAAGGTTGCCGAGCGTCATCTTATGCGATTGTGCATTGAAGGTGACTCCGGAAAGGATGTTCAGGGCTGCTTTAGGCATGCCATAGTCATTGTCCCATTTGAAATCAGGGTCATATGCGCCTCTCTTATAGTATCCGGCTACGACTTCACCCTCAAAATCCGACCAGTTGCCGGTGAGATCGCAACGAACACCTGCTGCATATACTGAGAAGGAGCCTTGTCCGGTAAGTTTACCTGTATATTTGCATCGTGAATCAAGATAAAGAGACCCCTTGTTGCCTTCGCCTACATAGTAGTTGGTCGGATTAGAGCTGTAAGTATACATGCTTTCAGGGTCCCAAAGTGCGCCATTGACAAATTCCACTGTGTTTGGAAGTGAAATCACATCGCTGACTTCAGAAGCATTCACAGAGCCTCCTTCTATCACCAGGCGGCTTATTGTATTTCCACCGGCAAGATTGAGGGTGCCATTGCCGCGCTTGTAAAGCTTTTGTCCCACACTTAATCCTGAAATGCCATTTGTGACAGTCAATGATATATTGGTGGGAACTTCAATAGCAGCATTTCCTTCTGAGATTACTATGCGCTGGCCAAGAGTGCCGGAAGCGTCAGGAGATAGAGTGGCGTCTTTTCCGATGTTGATGCGCGTATTTACATCTGAGAGTGCTCCTAAGTCTGTGCCGATATTGTTTGCAAACACACCGGCTATCAGTTTGCCTCCATTGATATAAGTGCCTCCAGTGTAGCTGTTGATATTCTTTACGGTAAGAGTGCCATTCCCCTCCTTGATGAGTTTTGCATCTCCTACAATCTGACCTTCTCCTGAGAGGGTGTAGTCTTTCTCATTGTTATTGAAAGTCACAGCAGCTGGCTGTAGGCGACCGTTGATCACCACATCAGTAGTAAGTGCTGAATCATCGAAAATCACTTCATCGCCCGGAACAAATACATCTTCCGAATCATTCTTCGTGTCTTTAAATGCCAAAGAGTTGTCAAGATCCCATACGGCTGACTCTCCGCCCATCCATATCTTGATGCCGGGCTCATAAGCAGCGAGGCTTACATAGAGTTTGCCATCTTCATAGGCGAGTTCTTTTTTCATGTCGTCGATGCCAAGGATGATGATGTCGGAAAGATTACCTTCGATTTCGGCAATTTCGCCTACCAGGTATTTTCCCGAGGGGAGGGTAGTGGCATCCTCTGCCAAATGGGCGGTCAGTTTGAGAATTGGCTGGAGATATTCCGGACCATTAGTCCAATCCTTCTTTTCAATAATCAGTTTTGTGGCATTGACTTGGTCGATAGTCTGATCAGCGAAAGCATCGAGTTCGAGGATTGAGCCAAAACCAAGAGTCATTTCTCCGGTAGTGATAATGCCGGCTTTGGTATCGTCGCCAAGTTTGAGTATAGAAGCATAGTTCATGTCTACGCCTTTCGGGGCTTTGAGAGAGGAAGTCTCAAGAACAGAGAATCTGTTAAGCCAGATGGGACTATTGGAAATCTCACCATCGATTGCCAAAGTTCCTGCCCATACTTCGGTTTTGCCAGCATAGCCGTGAGTACCTTCCGGCATTACGAGTTTTCCGTCACCTTGCTTGATTAGACGCATGTCGCCTCCGAAACTTCCGGCAGAAATTGTATGGGTAAAGGATTTTGTAGAGATTCTGTTATTGTCATTGTGTCCTTCCACCCATGTTGGAGTATTGACTGTCAGGATGGCTGGAGCCACTCCTTCAGCTGCAGAGATGGTCATGTCTCCGGTCTCGCATACTATTGCATGCTTTCCATTGAGAGAGGCATCTATTGTGCCATTGTTAGGCACTTCGGTGCGTCCGGTCATTGTGAGAGGTGCGGGGGGAACTGTGATATCCTCAAAAACGCTTAGGACGAAACTTACATGGGGAGGTTGGTTGTAGCCGCACATTTGCCAGTTCATCGCATTGCGATACTGATGGTCGTACCATAGGGTATAGATTCTGTGCTCAGTAGGTATGTTGGTGGTAAAGATACGTATATTGTTGTCTCCGTCGCGCATGATGTATTCCTCGCGCCAGTCGCCGAGGATATCTCCCTGGAAACAAGGAGTGCCTTTTGTGTCATTGTTGGTCATACTTCCTTCAAGTCGGGCTATCTGACCTTTTCTTGCATTATAGATTACGCCTGCAGTATTCTTGCCTGCACCGTAGTCAAAAGACTCGTCACAGAGGTCGCCGTCCCAATATACTCTGAAGTTTTGTGTGATGGATACAGTAGATTTGCTGTCTCCTACAATTGCCTTGTGAGATGCGCCTCCAATCAGGGCATTGTCTCGTGATGAAATTCCTTCTGCTCCGGGATATTCATCTATGAAGTTGCCCATCATTGAGCGGCCGTCATCATTCCCTCCGGTAGTGCGGTAATAGATCTTCGAGGTGGTTGCATCGCGGAAGTTGTTGTTGGGGTTATCCTCATTGCAACAGAAGATTTCCTGGCCGTGGGTATAAGGGTCAAAATCGCCGCAGTGCTGGGCGTCACCGTGTCCTAATCCGGTGGTCGATAGTCCATAACCATTGTCATCAATCACCATAGAACCGTATACGATCTCATCGCGACCGTCCCAGTCAACGTCAGCAATTCCGAAGTTGTGGTATCCTTGGCCATACCAAGCGCCACCGAGATCGTTCCAACGCCAGCGTTCTACGAGTTCATGATTTACGGGGTCGATGTCGTAGGCTATCATCTTATGCTTGGTGTAGATGCCGCGAGCGAGGAAGAGACTTGGCTTGCGTCCATCGAGGTATGGGGCGCCAAAGAAGTATTTTGATGAGCGATGTCCATAGCCGTCGCCCCATTCATTGTTGACGAGAGTGTCGTAAGCGCTTCCGCTCAGAATATTGTTGGGGTTATTTTCCGGCTCTACACGCATCAGAGGGAAGTCGATGCATTCATATGGGGCGCATGTTTCGCCGTTGGCATATATAAGGTATTCTTTGCCCCAGTGCATAAACCATTGCCCATCGGGCCAAGCATTGCCGCGATAATTTAGGGAATCGTCGCCTATGGTGTAAATGGTGCCGTCTGCTTGGTGAATTACAGTTCCATCTGCAGCTCGAAATACTACTTCAGCTTTCCCGTCGCCATCCCAGTCAGTGGCAATGATGTTTATCTCGTTGTTTTGGAAGTCTCCAATGTTAGGACCGAAGTTGATCCACCATTTTACACTTCCATCCATTTCAAGACATTCTATGACGGTAAAGATGCCATTGTCTCCATTATGATAACTCAATGCGGAGTTGTCATACTTCATCAGGATCTCAAGGTCGCCATCACCGTCTACGTCGGCAACTGTTGCATCGTTTGGAACGAGTGCTGCAGTTATTTCCGGAGCATGTTGCGGCTTGATGATGGTGTAGTTTTTCTCCCAGGGTTTCACGGGAGAGCAAGCATCAGTTTCAATTCCGTTTACTACAGCCTTGATGGTGTAGGTGTCGTCAGAAGATCCTGAAGCGTCAGTAAAGTTAGAGACTTTCAGCGGGGTGCTGTTCAGTTTAGTTGAGCCTCGGTAGATGTTGTATTCAGTGCCGTCCCATTCTTCGGCATTGATACGCCAAGAGCAGAATACGCCGGCGTCTGTCTTCATCGCTACGAGTCCTCGTCCGAGTTGGTCGGTGACACGTTGTGCTGAGATGGACGGCACTAATGCTAACGTGGCTCCTAAGGCTAATAATAATCGTTTGTTCATAATATAGGTTAATAATTTAGAATTTAGAATTTAGAATTTAGAATCAGTAGGTTGATTCTATGTTTATTATTGGATATAAATCCCAACGAACGCAAAATTACAATAAATTTAGAAATTGTGCAATTAAAATTTAGTTAATTTTAATAAAATTAAAAAATTAGGACGCACTATTCAATGCGTCCTTAAAGCAAAGTCTGTCATGAGATTCATGAATGTTTCCTTTTCTTGCTTTTTATTGTTGATATCTCTTTCCTTTGTCATGGTCTTTTTTATTTTCGGCTGCTAAATTAATTTAATTTAAACTTAAATGCAAATATTAATAAATATATTTTTTATAAATAAAGAAGGACGCTCGGTTTGAGCGTCCTTCGGAGATTATTCAAGATTTATCGTATATTATTTTACGATGATCTTTTTGCCGTTGTGGATGTAGAGGCCTGGACGAGTTGGTTCTGCAACGCGTACGCCGTCGATAGAATACCAGTTGTTGTCAACAGCCTTGATTGACTCGATAGACTCAACAGCATCGCCAGATCCTGCAGCCTGCTTGTAGACAGTGATCTTAGTGATAGCAGTGTCAACGCGATAGAGTGAGTATACTGCATCATAAAGACCGGTCTCTTCGTTTGCTGTGCCATCTTTAGCAACGCTGATCACTGCATCTGAGCCAGCAAGAACTGCATAATATTCTTCGTCAGTTGCTACTGATGGGTGATTTGAGTTGCTGCCATAGTCATTGATATAGTTAACAACTACGAAATCAGTCTCTTCCAAATCGTTTACATAAACATTGTTGTTGTTGTTAGTAGTCTGGTCATTGTAAAGACCGATGCGATACAACATACCAACGTTTGGAAGACCACCTTCAGCAACCTTGCCTCTTTCTGGGAAGATAGTAAGGCCTTCAAAAATTTCACCCTTAGAAGTTTCTGCAATAGCAGCGCGGTCAATTACAGAATATTCAATAACGTTTGTTTCATTATCTTCTGAAATAAAGCCGAATGGATAGATAGTTGCTGGTTTCTGACCTACGATATTGCCTTCGTCATCTATATCATCTACCATCTCAGTTGTAGAAATATAGTTTAGACGCCTACGAGCAGTCCAGTTATTGAAACCATTTGTTTCACTACTATTGAGAACAGTGAATTCAGCGGGGAAACCGGCAGCAACAATTTCTTCTTTAGTCAAACGAGCGAAATCCCATGCTTTCTTTTCTTCAAACTTGATGTCGTTCTTAACAGAGACTGTATTTGAGCCGTAACCATAAGCATTAGTTGTGATAGTGAGTGTACCGGCTTCAGTTACTGTTACAGTAGCGCCAGAGAAGAGTTCGTCTCCTGAGAGTTTATTTCCGCTTTCACCTACAAACTCATATTCCATTGAGATTTGTGGACGCATTGGTACATCTGAATTGTCAACTGTGAGAGTATAAGTCTTACCATAACCAGCGCTTACTGCAGAGATAGTTGCTACTGCCTGAGGAACAACTACAGGATTACAATCTACTGCTGCTGTAACCACCTGTGACTTAACATCACCTACAACGGTCCATGCTTTGAGTTCGCCGCTTGTAGTAGTTTCATATACATAAGCACCGTCGCAATCTTCATATTCTACAGACACTTCCTTGCCGTCAGTTCCGACTACGTGAAGAGTCTCACCTTCCATGAAGTTGATGGTGTATGCGCGGTAAGCTGGATCTGCAGTTTCATCAGGCTTGATGCCAAGAGCGGTCATAGCGATTGTTGGAACATTTGCCCAGTCATAAGATGGCTCGAAATAGATGTTGATGTTGTCGAGGCCAATTGTCTGCTGATAGCGAGCAGTCATGACGAAGAGACCTTCAGCAAACATTGAGATTACATCACCATTGAAGTCAGTTGCAGGAACTTCGAGTGTGCCTGATGCAACAGTCTCTTTGTCAGCGATGTAAACAACGTCATATTCTACAGCTCTGTTCACAACGTCTACTACGAGATGAACGCTATACCATTTGCCTTCTTCAAATGTTACAGGATCTGCATAGTCGATTTCGTGACCTGTTACATTTCCTTCTTCATCTTTAACTTCAAGAGTACCACCGTTAACAGCGAACTGAGTTGCCTGACCATTTACCTGAGACATATCAAACAGGTAGTTCTGCCAATAGCCAGCTGGTGACCATGGGTTGCGGTAAGGCTGGTTGGTCACAGGAGCGTGGTTAGTGAAGAGAGTGAGTGCACCGTTGTACTGGTTGTTTGAACCTTTGAGGATACTGAATTCGAAGTCTACATTGTAGATTCCATCATCTTCAAGTATTACTTCGCCATCTTCATCCATGAAGATGTCCTGTCCCCAGGTGGAGACACCTGAGCGGCCGTTGTTCTGGCCAAGAGCGAGTTCAAGGTATTTACCTTCACCGTCAGATACGAGTGTCAGTGAAGCGCCACCGTAGGTCCAACCTGCTTCTGCTGGAGAGCCCACAGTCTCGAAATTCTGCTGATACAGAATTCTTGTGCTGGCGAGCGATGAAAGGGCGATGAAAGCTGCCCCAAGAGTTAATAAAGATTTTTTCATAGAAAAAATGTTAGTTAATAAAATAAATGAAAATTTGGGTTAACAAAATTTGGAGCCATGAGGTGTGTATCAGACACCTCATGGTTATTTTTATGCTTACCAGCCAGGGTTCTGTGTAAGAGCACCCGACTTTAACACCTCAGCCTGCGGAATAGGCCAGAGATAGCCTTTGTCGCCCGGCCAAGTGCGCGGAGTGATGTAAGAAGGATTCATCACCGGAGTGTAAGTGATTTCATCCCCGTTTTTAGTTACTTCCATCACCTTGATATTGACGAAATATTGAGGTGCTTTCATCCAGCGGCGAACGTCGTACATGCGGTGACCTTCGAAAGCAAGTTCTACGAAGCGTTCGTTTTCATATCTTGCTTCAAAATCTGCAAATGAAAGTCCGGTTGGGAGTTCCGGTTGTCCTGCACGAGTGCGTACGAGGTTGATTGCATCAGCAGCCGACATTGTAAATTCATCCGGAGCGTCATATCCGCTACCACTATAGTTAAGGATAGCCTCTGCGTAATCAAGATAGAGCTGTCCCATACGGAAAAGTACCCAAGGGTGTTTTGTGTTTGATGGACTATTTCCTGAAATAACTTGCGCTGGATTTACATATTTCTTAAGGTAATATCCGGTAGGAGTTCCATAAACTACGGAACGTGAATTCGCACCTCCATACCATATTTCAAGGGTTGCAGTTGGAAGTTCGTTTGGCCATCTTTCACCATTGACGGCTACTGTAGCAGCAAGACGCTTGTCTCTGTTTTCATAAGGATTCTGTGGGTCGTATCCGGATGCTGCATCTGTAATAGGCAAACCATTTGTCATCTCATATGCAGATACAAGGTTTTCAGTCGGACAGTTGCCACCACCTGCACCATTCATGCCGATAGGGAAGTTGCGAGTTTCCATTGCTCTATCATCTGCCACACGGCGGGAGAAGATGATTTCTTTTATTGATTCGGTATTTTGCCAGTTGTCATCTCCAAAAAGTGTGGAGTAGTCGTTAGCAAGACGCATGCCGCGAGCTGCACAAGAATCAATACATTCCTTGTTGCGGAGTGCTGCCTGATACCAAAGTTCAGTTTTCTCATTGTTATCTTTTCCCTGAGAGAAAAGGGGAGACGCATGGTAAAGGGCTGCGCGTGCTCTAAGAGCGAGAACACCAAGATTGTTTACACGTCCCGGTTCATCCTCAATTGAGTTGAATGCTCCGGAATAGTTTGCAATTATGCTATCCTTTATTGCATAGCATTCATTATCGATAAACTCGAAGATCTCATCTGCAGGTACTCTTGGTTGGCTATTTGCCTCATCAGCGTTCATGTATTGAGTGATCAATGGCACATCGCCATACTGACGCACGAGCAGGAAATAGAAGTATGCACGCATGAAGCGTACTTCCCACTGCTGGTTGTTGTATTTGATCATCTCATCAGGGTAGCCCTTTTCGAGTTTATGTTCAGGGAATTCGAGACCCGTAAATTTGTCGAGATAGAGGTTGCAATATGAGATAGCATCCCAGCAAGTGCTCCAAGTGCTTCCATTGGCATTTGATGCGCTCCATGCTCCATTGAAGTAAGATTCAATTGAGCCACCCTGATGGCTGTAGACTGCCTCATCTGTTGCTGATGCAAGCATCGCACCGCCATAAGTCTGTCCATGATCATAATCAAGGTCGCGGTAGATATGTGTAAGTATCTTTCCTACGTTTCCGAAATCTCTCTTCACCAACTCTTCGTCATCGATCTTGAACTCCTTATAGTTCATCTGATCGGAGCAGGCTGTCAGTCCGAGTGCAAGGAAAGCTACACCGCTTAATATATGCGTTAGTTTCATTATTCTTTATGTTTAGAAGTAAGAAAGGTTAGAAAGTGAGTTTCACGCCTACTGCAATCTGGCGGCTGAGAGGAGCGGAAATTCCTGTTGCCTCAGGATCGAGTCCGGTCAACTTGTCGTCTCCTCCGGTTGCGATGTTGCAGAGGTCTACGCCACGAACGAATATGCGTGCATCGCGAATGAATCCTGTCTTCGCAAGAAGGCTCTTGTTGAAGTTATAGTAAAGCTCGATGTTGCGGAGCTTCAGATAACTGCGGTCGCGCTGCCAGAATGTGCTGGTGCGGTAGTTGTTGGCGTTGCTGTTTGAGCTAAGACGGGGATAGAGTGCGTCTGCACTGTTGTTAGACTCTGCATTCCAGCGGTTGTCATACACTTCCTGAGCGAGTGAGGAGTTGTTGATCAGGCCCCAGTAGTAACCCTGCGAGCTGAGGTTGCAGCCCCAGTTGCCTACACCTTGGAAGTGAGCCACAAGACCGATTCCCTTGTATTCGGCACCAAGATTGAAGGTGTAGAATATCTCAGGGCAGATGGCATTGTGTCCGATCTTGGTCACGTCGTTGGCATCGATCACGTGGTCGCCATTTAGGTCGGCATACTTGATGTCGCCGGGGCGCACAGTCGAGAATGTCTGTGGATAGTAGTTGTCGATCTCCTCCTGTGAGGTGAAGAGGCCCAGGGCAACGAGTCCATAGGTGGAGCTCAGAGGGTTGCCGGTCTGCACGAGGTTGTCGAATGCCCTTGGCTCCTCAGCCATGTCCACGATCTTGCTCTTAGCATAGAGGAAAGAGCCGCCTGCCATCACGTTCCAGTCGCCGAAGTTCTTGCTGAAGTCGAGCTCGATGTCAACACCCTGGTTGTCTACCTTACCCTGGTTCTTGAAAGGAGCGGTGAAACCGATGAGGCTTGAGTAAGCGCCGGAGCCATCCACGAAGATGTCATAGTGGCGGTTGTAGAAGTAGTCGGCAGTGAGGTTGATGCAGCCGAGGAAGCTTGCATTGATACCGGCATCATACTTTGCAACTTTTTCGTGGGTCGGATTTACGGATGGTGTCTGAAGCACTGTGGTCTCGCCCCAAGTGGCGCCACCATCATATTTGCCTGACCATGGATATGAAACGCCGCTCATCTGATAAGCCTGCTGATAATAGTTCCAAACGTTGTCGCCCGGGAGGCGGTCAAGGTTCTGGATACCCCAGGAACCGCGGACCTTAAGGAAGTCTACAGCCTGCTCAGGATTGTTGAGGATCACTGCTCCGAGAGATACTGTCGGAGAGAAACTCCACTTTGTTCCGGGAGCGAGACGAGAAGACCCCATCTCTGCCAATACTACACCAAGAGAATATCTGTTGGCGAATGTGTATTGTCCCCAAAGTGAGATGTTATGGCGATAGATGCTTGTATTATTGCCCATCGGACACTCAAAATCGTAGTAATATTTGAGTTGAGCCATCACGCGATGCTTGTCGCCGAAAGTGCGGTCGTAGTTGAATCCTGCCCAAGCGTTAAGACGGCGCTGGAATGCTGTCATGGATGCTCCTGTACCCATCTCAGTAGATTGGTCAGCCACTTCCCAATAAGTGTACTGAGGCTCGCCATCTACCCAGCCTGAGACATTGTTCATACCGTAGTTGTATTTTCTGGAGTGATTCTCCACGATATTTGATACGATGTCGTAGCTGGCGCCAATGTTAAACTTAAGACCCGGGGTCACCATGCAGAGATCCTGTACGATTTCTGCATTGAAGAAGAGTGAGCGGTCGAAGATCTTAGAGTAGGCTGCTCCCACCGACTGGGCGTATGGGTTGTTGTCGCCCGACCATGTTGAGTTGCCACCCCACACTCCATTGTCGTTCTTGATCGGGAACGCCACTGCAGGAGTGCTGTAGATCATGCTCCAGATATTGGCTTGGTCGCCAGGGCACTGCATTTCTCCGAGAGAGGTGAAGATGTTTGACTTCAGCTGGGTGTACTTGAAAAGGTCTACATCCAGGTTGATGCGGACATTTCCCCTGACATACTTATCCTGTGTGGAGTAGCCGTCGTTCTTGTGGGCATCCTTGATGAAGCCATCGCTGTAGAGGAAATTCACCATAGAGAAGTAGCGGAATCTCTCGCCACCGCCTGAGAACTCAACCGACGCGCGGTCGCCATTTGCGTTGTTGCGGAAAGTCTCTGCAGCCCAATTCACATTGGGATAGAGCATAGGATATTGGCCGCTTGCAAAGGAATTGATCTCCTGCTGGCTGTATTGGGGAATTGTCTGGCCTTCGTTGAAGAGGGCCTCGTTCATAGCATTGGCATAGGTCACTCCATCTACGAACTTTGGCTTGTTGGTCATGTGTGAGAATACATGCTCGTAGTTGACGCGGATGGTGCGGGAGTTGTATTCGCCACGTTTTGTGATGACATTGATCACGCCGTCGGCACCCTTGTAGCCGTAGAGGGCAGTTGCCGCTGCATCTTTTAGAATTTGCACCTCAAGCACTTCCTCCGGATCAACGAGAGCTATGTCTCGCTCAATCCCATCAATAAGAATAAGCGGAGTGCTTCCTGAAAGGCTCTGCAGGCCACGAACGTAGAAAGTAGGGTTTTGTGCGTAGTATGTTCCTGTGCCGGCAATTGTAATAAGACCTTTACCATGGCCTATGAGAGAATTGCCAACGTTTTTTGCGCTGCGCCTGTTGATGGCATCATTCTTGATCACACTGACAGAGGCGGTGGAATTCTCGCGTGTCACGCCGAGGTCTACACCGATGTTGTATTCTTGATCAAGCCATGAGTTCACCGCAACTACACTGTCAGTTTCCTCTTGAGCAAAGGCTGACAGAGAGATTCCGGCTGCAAGCGACATTAGAAATATATTTCTTGATTTCATTTTAGTCTCTTTATGTCTCGTTTGAGATGATGTTGTTTGAAAAACTTTCGATCGAATGAATTACCAACCCGGGTTCTGGATCAGACCATAACCCTTATTGATCTCATCTTGAGGGAATGGCATCATTAACCATTTCAAAACTTCAGGGTTGTTCTGGTCGTTGGCATAATCCCAAAGCACTCGTTTGCCTTGATTAAGCTCGAAGAACTCATATTCGAAGCGTGCCGGTTCGTCCATCTTATTGTTGGCGTCATCTCCATAATATGGTGCATTTCGGCGAATCCACTCGTTCTTTGAGTTCTTGTTCATACGGTAAGTCGCCATACCATGAAGTTTTTTAGTCATCCAGTCAGTGCGTTTGCGGCGAATCATATCGATGTAGCGAGCATTGGTCATACCAAGCTCACATGCGCGTTCACGTAGGATTTCTTCGATGAGGTTGTCTTTATTTGTCTTAAGATTCAGACTGTTGTTGTAAGTAGAAGCTATACTCTTCATACCTACACGAGCGCGAATCAAGTCAACTTGCTTGATAGCATCTTCATTGCGTCCACATTCTGCAAGACACTCAGCATACATGAGGATCATATCAGGAATAGTAAGTACATTCCAGTGCATGTTAGGGTCGCGGTGCCATTCAATCTGATTCAATACATATTTATATGCAGGGAATCCGGTAGGACAGTAAGTAGTCAAAGACTCCATAAGGATGCTGTCAGAAGAATGCTTAACGCAGTCGCCGGCATCAGTGCCTCCTACCCATGTCTCCATGATTCTACCTTGAGCTTTGCCATCAGTAGATTTAAGGGCAAGGTTTTGTTTTGTTCCTGACACTACCGTATTCTCGTAGAGACGAGGGTCGCGAGAGTAAGACTTGGAGAAACCATTACGAGAAGAATATGTGTATTCGTAGAAAAGGTGGTCGTAGGTTCCTTTTAAACATGTGTAGACATCCCAATTAGATCCGTCTTTTGCCACTGTGTATGACTCTTTATACTTGAAGTCGGTATCATGATTGAAAGGTTTGCCGTCGCTCCATGGGAACATCTCGATGTATTCAAGAGTCGGGTGATTGTTTGAACGGTTTACTGACCATGTGTTCCAGTTAAGCCAGCTGTAAGCACCCTGAGAACCGTAAATACTTGCTACTTTAGTCCAATGGATATTTTCAGGGCTATCATCATAGAAGTAGCCACGGCGGTAAGCGAGGCGATATCCGTCTTCATTCTTTTTCTCAGCTTGCAAAAGGTGGTAGTATTCACCGTTTTTATTGTTCTCCTGCCAGAAGTCTTCAAATGCTTGGAGAGCACGCTGCCAGCGGCTTTGGTCGTAGCTGCCATATCCAACGAGATTGTTGATTTCAGCATCAGTCGCTCCTCCAAAATATGGAGCACCATTGTAGAGAGGTGAAGCAGCAAGCCAGAGCACCTGAGCTTTGAGAGCCATCACGCCGGCTTTAGTCCAGCGGCCAGTCTGGCGTGAACTTGTCTCGCTGTCATTTCCGTTATAAGCCCAGTAAAGGTCATCTTTAGCCTCGTCACACCATTTTACGATTGCATTGACAGTCTGCTCAAAAGTGCAACGTTGGCCGGCCTTACGCTCTCCATATTCATCATTGATGATTTCGTTGGCATCCGTAATTGTCTTCTCGATAATGGGCAGGCCGCCGTAATGAGGAAGAAGAAGAGAGTATCCGAATGCCTGAAGGGCCTTTGCCTGAGCGATAATATAGCGCTTCTGATGGTCGTCAAGACCGGGGCAGCGGTCGATGTTCTCCTTCATGATAGACACAAGGTGAACGGTCTGCCATACATAGTCGTTGGAGTATGAGATAAGTGGATCTTCCTTTGCTGAGAATGTTCCAGTGTAGTAAGAAGACCATACCTTGCAGCTTGACCAGTGCATCTGATAGAGGTCGGTCAAAGCATCAAGCTTGCCGTTGTATGGGTTTGCAGCCTGGTTCTTCTCTGTGTTATTATAGGGAAGACCGTAGTACTGTCTGTTATAGATGAATGTCAAAAGTTGGTTGACATAGTCAGGGTTTGCGAAGATACTGTCAAGGTTGGTGGTGCCACCGGGAGCCTTATCAAGGAATGCGTTGCCCAACTGCACTTCATCAGTACAGCTTGTGGCGGCGATGCCTGCAAGTATCAATGCGAATATGCTGTGAAATACTTTTTTCATGATTTCGTAGTTTTACTTAGTTGCATTAGAATCCAACCTTCAGACCGACAGTATAAGTTCTTGTAAGAGGGTAGTCCGGGCTACTGCTTGCGCGGTTTTCCGGGTCGCCCCATTTATACTTGGTGAAGGTGAAGAGGTTGTAAGAACTGAATGAGAGTTGGAGATTCTTAAGTCCGATTTTCTTCATCCAAGGCATGTTGAAGTCATATGCTAACTGCACAGATTTGCAGCGAAGATAGCTTGCATCTTTTTCCCAGAGGGTAGAACCTGCATATGTATGCTTGCTGAATGCCAATGTCGGGCGAGGATACTCAGCATCCGGATTCTCTGCGCTCCAGCTGTTGTCGAGGTGAGTCTTAAGCAGACCTCCCTGGCCTGAACCAGCAGCGTTATAGAAAGGCTGTTGGAAAGCACCACTGATGCTACGTGTCACGTCCCATGCTCCGGTGAACTGAGCTGCAAGGCTGAGGCCTTTCCATGAGAAACCGAAGTTAAGACCGGCGATGAAGCGTGGGTCGTCTGTTTTACCAAAGTCACGGCTATAGTCATTTCCGTCGATCTTTCCGTCGCCATTGAGGTCAACGTAGATAGGATCGCCAGGGTTAAGCTGTGAATTAGGCTTGAGCTGTGAAGGCAACCCATTTGCATCCGGATATGCTTTCATATAATCGGCTTCTGTGTTTTCGTTATAATAGCCAAAGAAGAGCAACTGTGAGCGTGCACCGATGCGGTGGCCTGCTGTCTTCTGATAGTCGTAGGTCTGAGGTGCCTGACCGTCGCGGATGATCTTATTATCATTGAAAGAGAGGTTGAAGCGAGCCCAGTAGCTGAAATCCTTTCCTGCGAAGTCGTTCCATCCAATTGAAAGTTCCCAGCCCCAGCTGTCTACGATACCGTAGTTGGTCATCGCAGGAGTGTAACCGAGGATTGTAGATGCTGCATAGTTCTGGAGAAGGATGTCGGTACGGTGTTCCTTATAATAGTCGAAGCTTGTCTTCAGGCGGTCGTTGAAGAACTGGATTTCTACACCGTAGTTCTGCTTTACAGCCTTTTCCCAAGTCACGTCAGGATTGTTCTTCTGCATTTCCCATGCGCCGGGAAGAGTACCGTATACGCCGTTGCCTGTGCCGAAGTTATATCCATAAGGGTTTTCACTCGTAGGACGTTCGAGCACTGCCATACCGTTCACACCAAATGGGTCGGAAAGATACATGAAGCGGTTGCCACCGATTTTGTCGTTACCTACTTTACCGAGAGTGGCACGGAACTTAAGGAATGAGAGATATGGGTGAAGACCTTCCATGAATGACTCGTTTGATACTACCCAACCGATAGAACCGGCAGGGAAAGCACCGAAACGCTTGCCGGGAGCAAAGTTCTCTGATCCGTTGTAACCGAAGTTGACCTCTGCGAGGTAGCGATTGTCGTAGTCATATGTCACACGGCCTACAAAACCTACATAACCGCGGGCAATATCTGAGTAAGTCTTAGGATAATATTCCTTGCTCTGGTTGTAGAGGAGAAGGGCGGTAAGGTTGTTCTCTCCAAAAGAGCGGTTCCAGTTAAGGCCTGCTTCCAAATACCAGTTGCGCCATTTGCCGGTGGATATGCTTCCATAGGTAGCGGGTTCTTCAAAAGAGTTTGTGATAAATTCCATTGTTCCGTCAGGCATCATACGCGGAGTGATCGTTGCAGCGGAAGAGGTAAGGGTCTTTCTCTGGTTGAATCCACTGTTGTAAGATCCTTTGACACGGAGAGAAAGATTCTTTGTGATGACGTCCAGTTTCTGATCAACAATAAGGTCGGTGGTCACAGTGTTTGCTGTGTCATGGTAAGCACCCGGCTGATATGTCACATAAGTCATTGGTTGGTCGCCAATGAAAGGAAGAGTGACAACATGCGGATTACCCTCTTCGTCATATTCAGTGTTGTAGAGTGGATCTGCATTGACACTGATGAATCTGCGC
>VIDP01238058.1_pt1 | contig 16059 bp, 10 predicted proteins | sample 5025131 | NCBI WGS metagenome assembly VIDP01 (sample SAMN11853144, study PRJNA449069) | gut metagenome | isolation source: stool from male vole | host: Microtus ochrogaster | place: USA:Florida | collected 2017
CCCAGAGCTGACTCTTTCAGCTCTGGGAAATGCTACCAAAAATTCATCAATACCGGAGATGCCGAACTGTTATCAAACTATATAAATTTATAAGAATATCATGGCTTATAAGATTTATTATATACTTCCCCTTCTCTTTATCTTTTTATCCGGATGCTCGAAAGATCTGGATTTGGAGTATCACGATATCGAGCCGCTGACAGTGATAGAAGCTGAGCTGACTCAGAATGGTGCCCTGGTCTCCATAACGTCGACTACTCCGATGGATGAGCCTATTGATACCACACGACTTTCGGATGCCAAAGTGACACTGTTTGATCTGACTTCAGGGATTTCTTATTTCCTCTATGCGGACCAGGATGGTTATTTCAGAGATGCCACTCCAGGTATTGCCGGTCATGACTATCGTATCGTAGTAGAAAGAAATGGAAACATCTATGAAATGGTCACACACATGTACCCACCGACAGAAATCGTAGGGCTTGAATTCAATTGGATAAATATGCCATACGATCAAGTGGCAGTGTTGCAAGCACAATATCGCGATAATCCATCTACAGTCCAGGACTGCTATTGGATAAAACTTTACCGCAACGGAGAGATTTATTCCTGGCAGGAGCAAGATGATCGAGGAGCCAACGACGGTGTAGCCACTTTCTTTACCATGACCTCAAGGAGAGATACAGATGAAGAGGAAGACGATGAAGTGCTTTTTGATGGAGATGTCATGACATTCACAGTCACTCAAATTTCAAAGGAAATGCATGACTATCTCGAAGCTCTACAGAATGACAGTAATGGACCTGCCATGTTTTCCGGACCACGTGTCCTTGGATACTTCCTCGCATCTTCACCCGTCTCCAAATCCATTTCCTTCCACCCCGATGAAATCCCGGAATATAAATAATGTCGCTTGAGAAGAGTGTCTGAAAGAGTCAAAATCTCATTGGATAAGTAATGTATCGTGATTCCTAATTTTTTCTTGCGAATGTCGGAAAAAAATTGTAATTTTGCGTGCTGAAATAATATTTACAGCATGGAGACAAAATACATTTTTGTTACTGGAGGCGTAGTCTCTTCCCTTGGAAAGGGGATTATTTCCTCCTCTCTCGCCTGTCTGCTCAATGCACACGGCTATAGGGTTACAATCCAAAAGTTTGATCCTTACATCAACATTGATCCCGGCACTCTCAATCCTTACGAACATGGCGAATGTTACGTCACAGAAGATGGACACGAGGCTGACCTGGATCTCGGTCACTACGAACGCTTCACAAATGTCCCGACGTCAAGAGCCAATAACGTGACTACAGGCCGAATATATCAAAACGTAATCGACAAAGAGCGTCATGGCGACTATCTCGGAAAGACCGTCCAAATCATCCCCCATATCACCGACGAAATAAAACGCAACGTGAAGCTGCTCGGAGATACTGGAAAGTTTGACTTTATCATAACCGAAATTGGAGGCACCGTAGGAGACATCGAATCCCTTCCTTTCCTTGAAGCTGTGCGCCAACTAAGATGGGAACTCGGAGACAGCGCACTTTGCATCCACCTGACCTATGTTCCATATCTTCATGCTGCTAAAGAACTCAAGACAAAACCGACTCAGCACTCAGTAAAAGAACTTCAGCGTCTTGGTATCCAACCTGACATACTTGTACTCCGCACGGAACATGACATCCCAGAGGGTATGCGTGCTAAAATTGCACAGTTCTGTAATGTGGCAAAGGATTCAGTGATCCAATCCCTTGACTGCCCAAGTATCTATGAAGTGCCTTTGATGCTCCATAGCCAGAATATGGATGAAATTGTTCTTAGAAAGATGCACGTTCCAGTTTATGGCGAACCATTGCTGAAACCTTGGCTCGATTTTGTAGAAAAAATCCATACAGCTGAAAAAATAGTGAATATCGGACTCGTAGGTAAATATGTCGAACTGCAAGATGCCTATAAGTCAATCAACGAAGCCCTCTTTCAAGCAGCCACATATTGTCATCATAAACTGAATCTCATTTATATCCATAGTGAAAAACTTACTGACGAGAACGTTGACGAAATGATGAAAGGCCTTGACGGAATTATTATAGCGCCCGGATTCGGCAACCGTGGTATTGAAGGAAAATTCGTAGCATTAAAATGGTGTAGAGAAAATGATATACCTACTTTCGGTATTTGTCTCGGAATGCAATGCATGGTGATAGAATTTGCCCGAAACGTACTGGGATATAAGGATGCAAACAGCACAGAAATGGATCCCCAGACTAAGCATAACGTCATTGATATGATGGAAGAGCAAAAGCATATCTCGGATATGGGTGGAACGATGCGTCTCGGTGCATACGATTGCCAACTTAAACCAGAAAGCCTCGTAGCTAAAGCATACGGTAAAACAGATATAAAGGAGCGTCATCGCCACAGATATGAATTTAATGATGCCTTCCGTGAGGAATTTGAGAAATCCGGCATGATTTGTGTTGGAGAGAATCCAAAGTCGCATCTTGTGGAAGTGGTGGAGATTCCGGGCAAACGCTGGATGATCGGAACTCAGTATCACCCTGAATACTCGAGCACCGTGCTCAACCCCCACCCACTCTTCCGTTCCTTCATGGAAGCTGCCATACAATATCAAGAAGAAAAAGAAACAAGATAGTATTATAGTCTTTTCCAATTCTTAGACTTATACGACTTATCTGACTAATTAGACTTATTAGACTAATTAGACTTATTAGCCCGATTTGACCTATAAGCATAAAAATAGTAAAAACTAAATCATGGTAAGTGTCAACGATCTGACAATGGAATTTTCTGCACGTCCGATTTTTTCGGACGTGAGTTTCGTCATCAACAAGACTGATAAGATAGGTCTTGCTGGAAAAAACGGTGCAGGCAAATCGACTTTGCTTAAAATCATTGCAGGTCTGCAGCCACCGACTTCCGGAACCATCTCAAAACCCTCGGAGGTCACCATCGGTTATCTTCCGCAGCAAATGAAGTTGGCAGACGACACTTCTATCATCAACGAAGCACGTAAGGCTTTCGCTCATATAGACGAGCACAAGGCGCACCTTGATGAACTCAACAACCAGCTTGCCACACGAACTGACTATGAGAGCGAATCATACGCCAAACTCATAGAAGACATCGAATATCTCAACGACAGGCTTTCGATGGAGGGTGCAGACAATATGGATGCGGAAGTGGAAAAGACTTTGATAGGATTAGGGTTCAGCCGTGAGGATTTCGATCGTCCGACTTCTGAATTTTCAGGAGGTTGGCGTATGCGGGTGGAGTTGGCAAAAATCCTGCTCCAAAAACCGGACCTACTTCTCCTTGACGAGCCTACAAACCATCTTGACATAGAATCAATACAATGGCTTGAACAATTTTTGCAGACAAAAGCAAGAGCTGTGATGCTCGTCAGTCACGACCGCGCATTCCTGGACAATGTGACTAAAAGAACCATTGAAATCTCATGCGGTAAGGCATACGATTATAAGGTAAGTTATACTCCTTATATAGAGTTAAGGAAAGAGCGAGTCGAGCAACAAATGCGCGCATACGAGAATCAACAAAAACAGATAGCAGATATAAAAGCGTTCATCGAACGATTCCGGTATCAAGCTACAAAAGCAATCCAAGTCCAGAGCCGTATTAAGCAACTGGAAAAGATAGTTCCAATTGAGGTGGATGAAGTTGATAACTCCCGCTTACGTTTAAAATTTCCACCGGCGCCTCGTTCGGGAGATTTCCCTCTGATTCTTGAGAATGTTGGAAAAGCTTACGGCGACCATCAGGTGTTTGACCATGCTGAATTCAGAATACGCAGAGGTGAAAAGGTTGCTTTTGTAGGTAAGAATGGTGAAGGTAAATCCACTCTCGTAAAGTGTATAATGGGAGAAATTGACCATACGGGGATGCTTAAGCTTGGCCATAACGTCAAAATTGGATATTTTGCCCAGAATCAGGCTCAACTTCTTGATGAGAATCTAACTGTATTCGAGACTATAGATAATGTTGCAGTGGGCGACATAAGATTGAAGATTCGGGATATCTTAGGTGCTTTTATGTTTGGAGGAGAGGCTTCTGATAAGAAAGTGAAAGTGCTCTCCGGCGGTGAAAAGACACGATTGGCGATGATAAAGCTTCTTCTGGAGCCGGTCAATTTTCTAATCCTTGACGAACCTACCAACCATCTTGATATTAAAACCAAAGATATACTAAAAGAGGCAATCCGCGACTTTGATGGCACAGTCATCATTGTGAGCCATGACCGTGACTTCCTTGATGGTCTTGTGGAAAAGGTTTATGAATTCGGAGGAGGAAAAGTGAAGGAAAATCTTGGCGGCATCTACGACTTTCTGCGTTCAAAGAATCTTGAAAATCTCCGTGATCTTGAATTGACTAAATCCCCAACAGGAAATGAGAAAAAAACTTCTCAAGAATCTTTATCATCTTTGGAAGCCTTATCAAAGACAAGTCAATCAGAGCCCGTTCAGTCTCAAAATTCAGCTAAACTCACATACGCTGAACAGAAAGCGAAGGAAAAGATAGTCAAAAAAGCAGAGAAGAAGGTAAAGGAAGCAGAAGAAGAGATATCTCGCCTTGAAGCTCTTCAAAAGGAAATTGAAGATAAGATCTCAGCCGGAGACACTTCACAAGAGACACTTGAAGCGTACGCAAAGGCTCAGAAAGACCTTGAAAATGGAATGTCTGTATGGGAATTGGCTACTATGGAGCTCGAAGAACTCCAATGAATAGTGAATAATAAATTTCAGATGTCTCTGATAACGCTGATAACTCTGAGATCTCTGATAACTCTGATAACTCTGAGATCTCTGATAACTCTGATAACTCTGAGATCTCTGACAACTCTGATAACTCTGAGATCTCTGACAACTCGAAAACTCGAAAACTCGAAAACTCGAAATCCAGACAACTCGAAAACTCGAAAACTCGACAACTCGACAACTTAAACTCTGACAACTATGCCACACGGAATAAAAAAAGAGAATTTAGATCAAACAATATCTCCAAAAGAGGATTTTTATCAGTATTGTAATGGAGGATGGATGAAAGAGCATCCTTTGACAGGAGAATATTCGCGTTTCGGAATGTTTGACTTCCTTCGGGAGCAAGCCCGAGATCAATTGAAAGATCTTATTTTGAATCTTGCCGAACATGAGGATGCACAGACTCCAGGAACCGTCGCCCAAAAAGTGATTGACCTCTTTGCTTTGGGTATGGATGAGATGCGTCTTAATGAAGAGCGACATAAGCCGTTGATTCCATTACTTGAAAAGATTGAAAATGCAGATACTTCCAAAATGGAAGAACTCCTCGCATGGCAACACTTAGGAATCGGTGGAAGTTTCTTTGGAACGGGAGTGGGAACAGATGCCATGAACTCAGACATGAATATTCTTCATATTGGAGAAGTTGGGCTCGGTCTTGGCGATCGTGATTATTATTTGGAAGAAAGTGAGCAGAATGCAAAGATATTAGATGCATATCATACCTACGTGAAAAGAGCAATGGAACTCATCGGATATGACGAAGAGGCTCAAGAACGAGTATGGAAAGCCGTCATAAAACTTGAGACAGAGTTTGCTAAGAATAAAATGCCACGCGAAGACAGACGAGATCCAAGGAAAAGATATAATCTTATGACCATCGAGGAAATAAAGTCAAAATTTCCTCAGTTCGATTGGGATAAATATTTCAATTTATTGGGCCTCGAAAATGTTGACAAAGCTAATGTAGCAAATCCTGCTTTCACGCAATTCATCACATCATACATTCCTACCCTTTCTCCGCAAGATATTAAGGATTATATGACGTTCGAAACTGTCAATGATGCCACAAACCTTCTCAGTGATGATTTCATCAATGCAAGCTTCGAACTATATGGAAGAGTGATGAGCGGCACCGAAGAACTAAAACCTCGATGGAAACGCTCAATGGCCATTCCTAACTCTATGCTCGGAGAGGCAGTCGGAAAACTCTATGTAGAAAAATATTTTCCGGAGGAAAACAAGGAATATATGAAAAATCTTGTTGAAAACCTTCGAAAAGCATTGGGAAAGCACATACAAAACTTATCTTGGATGAGTGACGAAACAAAAGCCAAGGCTCTTGAAAAACTTGACACTTTCACAGTGAAAATAGGTTATCCTGACAAATGGAAAGACTATTCCGAGATTCACATTGACCCCAAGAAATCATATCTTGAGAATGTCCTCGAGGCTTCTAAATGGTATGTGAAAGACAATTATTCCAAAATGAACAAACCTGTGGATAAGGATGAGTGGCACATGACTCCTCAGACAGTCAATGCATACTACAATCCGACAACTAACGAAGTTTGCTTTCCCGCTGCTATTTTGCAACCACCGTATTTTGACCCGACAGCTGACGATGCGCTTAATTATGGTGCAATCGGAGTCATTATCGGTCATGAAATGACTCACGGTTTTGATGACAGTGGTCGTCAGTTTGACAAAAATGGCAATCTTTCTGAATGGTGGACATCAGAAGATGCCGATCGATTCAAGGCACTTGCCGATAAACTAGTAGATCAGTTTGATGCCATTGAAGTGGCGCCTGGAGTGCATGCTAACGGACGTTTCACTCTTGGAGAGAATATCGCTGACCAAGGTGGATTGAGAATTGCTTTGACCGCTTACCTTGACATTCAGAAAGACAAGAAGATGGAAGATATCGATGGTTTTTCTCCACTTCAGAGATTCTATATTGCATACGCCAATGTTTGGGCAGGCAATATAAGGGAAGAGGAGATACAACTCAGCACTAAGACGGATCCCCATTCTCTTGGAAAACTTCGTGTTAATGCAACGCTTAAAAACATTGATGAGTTCTTTACAGCATTTGGAATGAAGGAAGGCGACAAGATGTGGCGACCGGATGAAGAAAGGGTTGTGATATGGTAAAAGAAGAATATGGGCTGATTGGTAAGACTTTGAGCCATTCGTTTTCAGCAAAATATTTTAATGAAAAGTTTGAGAGAGAAGGTATAGAGGCTCATTATGACCTCTATCCTCTTTCAAATATCGATCTTTTGCCAGAACTTATCAACGGACATCCCTTACTTAAAGGACTCAATGTGACCATTCCATACAAAGTAGATGTGATTAAATATCTTGATGAGCTGAGTGAAGAAGCCCAAGGAATTGGAGCGGTGAATGTCATTAAGATTACAAGAAATGATGAGACAGGACGCACCTTCTTAAAGGGATACAATTCAGATGCGTATGGTTTTACGGAGTCAATGAAGGACGTTCTCAAAAATGCCGGGTATTTTAATGAAGTTGTTAAAGAGGAACGACCACTTGCCTTAGTGCTTGGGACTGGAGGAGCGTCAAAAGCCATAACATGGTCTATGCATAATCTTGGCTTTAATACTCAACTTGTCGGTCGTGTGCATCGGGATAATTGTTTGTCATACGAAGAATTGAGTCCAGAGATAGTTTACGGTGCAAAAGCTATCATTAATTGTACTCCCCTTGGCACGAGTCCTGATATAAATACAGCTGCTCCTTTTCCATATCAATATCTCCATAAAGGTCAAATTTGCTTCGACCTTGTATATAATCCTGCAGAAACTCTTTTTATGAAGATATGCAAAGCTCATGGATGTATAGTCAGCAACGGATTGGAAATGCTACGTCTTCAAGCAGTTGGAGCTTGGAATATTTGGAATGACTAAGGGACCACTGATTCCTATGCTTTCCCTTGGAGTGGGTATTGTTATTTCCAAGGCAATGGAGCTATCATTGTTTTGGGGAGCTTTACCCATTGTCTTGGCAATTACTCTTTATCTTTTTTTGCTTAGGGCCTCTAATGATCCGGTAGTTACTTTTAAGCTTGGCAAATGGCATTTTGTCTGGGTCGTGCTTCTCTTTTTGGGGATTGGTATGACAGATGAAGCACTTTCTCGTCCACAAACGATTGAAAAAAGTTTCGGAGGAGAAGTGCCCGAATACCTTAGTTGTGAAGTCACCGGGGTTCTTACTAAGACGTATGGAGAAAGAGTCGATGTAATAATTGAGAGCACAAATGGGGCAAAGGCAAGGATAAGGACTGGAGTGACAGAACTTTCACCTGGCGATATTATCAAGATTCCATCCAATCAGCTCAAAAATATTAAAGCTGACACCACTGAAATCGGAAGAAAAATCATGCCGATGATGAAAGCTGCCGGTATATTCTATACAGGTAGAGTTTCTCCCCAGAGAATCGAAGTGACTGGAAGGAGTAAAAAGCTTCGCTATTTTTTTATTGAAATCAGAGAAGATATTGAGACAAGAATAGAAAGAAGCCATCTGTCAAAATCTACTTCCGATTTCCTTAAAGCTATTCTGTTGGGAGACAAAACCGGACTTGATGAGCAGACCCGATTGACATTTGCTCAAGGCGGCATAGCTCACATGCTTGCTTTAAGTGGACTGCATATTGGGATTTTAGCAGGATTTCTTATACTGCTCTTGACGCCGATAAAACTTATTGGGCGGTATAAATGGGGCTATATGGCAGCTTTAGTGATTCTTTGGCTATATGTAGCTGTTACTGGCTTTGCATATTCTTCAGTGAGAGCCTGCATTATGACTACTTTTGCATTCATAGGGATCATAGCTGAGAGAAAGAATTTTGCCGGGAATGCATTATGTTCGACTTGCCTATTGATATTACTTTTTGATCCTGGAGCTCTTTTTGATTCAGGTTTTCAATTGAGTGTAGTTTGTGTAGGCGCACTTATAGCTTTTGCATCTCCATTGAATCCCATAGGACATAGGCATCATCCTACTCTTTTTTACATTTGTGGATCAATAATTGCTACTATTGTTGCGACTGGAGCATCTTGGGTATTGACATCCTACTACTTCTCCCAGATTCCGTTGATGTTTCTTCCTACCAACTTGATGCTTCTCCCCGTTCTTCCCTATTACCTATCAATCGGGACAATTTATACAGCTTTGCTATGCATGGGATTTGAGATAAGATGGATTGGTAAGCTTCTTGATTATGGCTACGAATTCTTTCTAAACGGGAGTGAAATATTATCCGGAGGTTCGGATTTTGTAATAGATCATCAGGTGCCTCTTTGGGTAGTCCTCGCATGGCTATCTCTTCTTGCTATTGCAGCCTTAATATTACATAGAAAAAACTTTACCTAATGCAATTCATTATTTTTAAATGAGAGCAACTATAGAATTTTTAGAAGATAGATTTCATCGATACAACCGAGATATTTTTGGGAATGTGCTTCCTACGCCTCTTATGCATATTTCTCAGGCAAGGTCGTTCATGGGGCAATTCAAAGTGGAACGACATACGGCGCTTCTTCGAAAGACTAAAGAGGTCTATCATCTTACTTTAAGCAATAGATATGATCTTGATGAAGCTGTTCTGGAAGATGTAGTGATACATGAAATGATACATTATATCATTCACTATAAAAAGATTAAAGATACTTCGAGTCATGGCAGGCATTTCCGAGAATTGATGACAGAAATCAATCGCCGATTTGGCAGACATATTACGGTAAGTCATCGATGCTCAAAGACCGAACTAGAAAGTGACTCAGCTAAGGCTCACTCAATTGTATGCCTGTGCACTATGACGGATGGGCGAAAATTAGTATGCCGTGTATCACAAAGCAAGGTATTTGAAATTCACCGAGCATTTCAAGAATGGGACTTAGTAGAAAAAGAAGAATGGTATTGGGTCTATGGAAATTACTTCAACCGTTATCGGAGAGTGCTTACTCCAAGACTTTTCTCAGTTGATAAAGAAGGCTTGGAGACCATCGCCTCAGGCACATTGCTTGAATTTGCAGAAGTATCAGGGGGTAGAACCATTTTGCGCCCAGCAGGACGTATTGTGCGCTGAAAACCGGCTTTCCTATACTCCTCATGATTAAGAGGATAATGCAGAAGCTGGATACTATCAATAAGTATCCTATTTGCTGGATTTCGGAAATCAGCAATAGCAAAAACACGGTTGACGGTTAAAGTAGAATCGGTCTGTAGAGATAGTTCTGACCATTTGTCAAAACTTGTATTTGATATCCTATAGATTTCAGATGTACCGTTTTCATAGTCTACTCCAAGTGAAAGGCTTCGTGAAGAGGCCCCTTCTACAATCATCTTCCAAGTAAGTTTGTCGCCTGGAGCCAGTTCTGTGACAGGAATTTCTACAATCAAACCATCGGTAAGGGATTTATCGTCAAGTACGAAATGACGGCTATATGGCCAAAGGTCGGCAGAGGAACCTTCGTTTTCCGTTTCCCCTGCCGCCCTTGCATATTTTAATTGTCTCTTATTGAGCTCGACATCAATCTTTTTATACAATTTTGGATACTCATCCATATTCCTGCCATACCATGCAAGAGTACTATCCATCTCCTCGACTGTCACTCCATGTTGCATAAGAATGCCTCTTCCGAGCATTTCATGATCTTTGCCATTCAAATAATCGTGTGAATTACCGGAACGCTCGTAAGCTTCAGCAATCTGCAGGTCTACCATCACCTTCACCATTTTATCCTCACTGAGGATATTCTTCGGGCGTTTGGAGCATCCTGCTGAGAGCAGAAGGACTGAAATCATTATGTAGAGACATTTCTTATACATACTTTTTATAATGCATAATTCATAATGCATAATTCATAATTAGTTCTATCACGCAAAACCAGTTTTTTTGTCGCCGTCAAGCAATTATAATAAAATTTATGAGATTATGCAAAATTTTTTAATATTAGCGAATTTAGTTATCTGCATCAACCTTTTTCGCACTGTCGAAGACTGCGTTGAAGGCCTTCGTGCAGTCTGACGAGAAGAAGATGATGAGGAGAGCTACGCCCACACAAATGGAGGCGTCGGCAATGTTGAAGATATATTGGAAGAATTCATATTCCTTTCCTCCTATGCCTGGCATCCAAGAGGGCCAAGTGAACGAGAAAAATGGGAAATAGAGCATATCCACTACCCTTCCTTCAAACCATCCCGCATATCCTCCACCAGAAGGGAAAAGGACAGCATGTTGCGGAGGAAAAGGATTATTGAAAATCTCTCCATAGAAGACACAATCAAATATATTCCCGGCTGCCCCCGCAGTAATTAATGCACAGGCTATAAAGAAACCCTTGCGAAGGTTTGTGACAGAAAGAGCTTTCTTAATAAACCAAATGAAGAATATTACCGCAGCGATTCTGCCAAAAGTAAGTAAGAACTTATTGAAAAGCTCCATTCCAAATGCCATGCCATTGTTTTCAATAAACTTGATCTGAAACCAAGGAAACACTTCGTATGCCTCACCAAGATAGAAATGGGTCTTCACATAGAATTTGACTACCTGGTCGCTAATCACGACTAAGAGCATCACTATAGCGACCAGCCACCCTGTAGTCAGCACAGGGTGGCGGCTATTATTGTTAAACTTATCTGTCATATCTTTCAACGCACTACGTTGGCGAGAATCTTCATGCCATCGATATCCAATTCCTTGGCTGGAGCGGGCACTTCCGCGGCAAGTTCAATGGAATCAGCAAGCACCTGAGAAGCGATATAATCCTTATATTCTTTCAGACATTCAGCTACTTCCGGATTATCAGAGAGCACAACCTTTACGCGATCAGTGATAGCAAAATCAGACTCTTTACGGATATTCTGTATTCTATTGATTAGGTCGCGAGCGAGGCCCTCGTTGCGTAGTTCATCAGTGACGGTCACATCGAGTGCAACGGTGACATTTCCTTCATTGGCAACCAGCCAACCGGGTACATCTTCCGGAATAATCTCAACATCTTCAAGAGTCACTACAGGAGTTCCACTGATTTCCGGGAATTCGATCTTTCCTTCACGTTCGAGGAGTGCAATCTGTTCGGAAGTCATAGTTGAAATAGCCTTACCAAGGTCTTTCATCACCTTGCCATAGCGAGGTCCAAGTTTCTTGAAGTCAGCTTTCACTTTCTTCACGAGTCCAGACTCCTCATTGTCGACAATCTTGACTTCCTTAACGTTGACTTCAGCGGCTACAAGCGAGGCAATCGCATCCAAATCTGCCTTCTGAGATGCATCGATTGCAGGCACGAGAAGTTGGCTGAGTGGTTGACGCACTTTGATGTTCACTTTCCTACGAAGAGCAAGCACGAGTGAAGTGGCCACCTGAGCAAGTGCCATACGGCGTTCAAGAGCCGGGTTAACGAGAGCTGGATCACTAACAGGGAAATCAGCAAGATGCACGGATGCATAGCCATCCCCCTCCTCAGCTGAGGCAGTCAGGTCGCTATAAAGACGGTCTGCATAGAAAGGTGAGAATGGAGCCATGAGCAAAGCGACAGTCTTTAGGCATGTGTAGAGAGTCTGATAAGCAGCAAGTTTGTCTGCATCCATTTCCCCAGCCCAGAAACGCTTACGGTTGAGACGCACGTACCAGTTAGAGAGATTGTCGTTGACGAATGTCTCAATAGCACGGGCAGCCTTTGTCGGCTCATAATCGTCAAGGTCTTTCTCTACTTCAGCTATTAGCGAATTGAGCAAAGAAAGAACCCATCGGTCGATTTCCGGACGATCCTTAACAGGCACCTGAGCCTCATCGCCTGTGAAACCATCTACGTTAGCATATTGAGCGAAGAACTTATAAGTATTATAGAGAGTAGAGAAAAGTTTACGGCTTACTTCCACTACCCCATCTTCATCATACTTAAGGTTGTCCCAAGGAGACGAGTTTGAAATCATATACCAACGCACCGGGTCGCTACCGAATTTCTCAATATTGCCGAAAGGATCGATGGCATTGCCGAGTCGTTTACTCATCTTATTCCCTTTCTTATCAAGCACGAGACCGTTGGAAATCACAGCCTTATAACTTACGGAATCAAACACCATACCAGCGATAGCATGGAGAGTGAAGAACCACCCACGAGTCTGGTCGACACCCTCAGCTATGAAATCGGCAGGATAGATTTCATGGGTATCAAGAGCATCTTTATTTTCAAATGGATAGTGGCATTGAGCGTACGGCATGGCTCCTGAATCAAACCAAACGTCAATAAGGTCGAGTTCGCGTTTCATGGGTCGACCTGTAGGAGATACCAAAGTTATCTCGTCTACGTATGGACGGTGCGGATCGATTTTATCATAATTTTCCTTTGAGAAGTCACCAGGTTTAAAGCCTTTAGCCGCAAAAGGATTTTCTTTCATCACACCAGCCTTCACTGCTTTCTCGATTTCGTCGTAGAGTTCTTGATAGCTGCCGATGCAGATTTCTTCCTTGCCATCTTCTGTGCGCCAGATTGGGAGTGGAGTACCCCAATATCGAGAACGGCTGAGATTCCAGTCCTGGACATTCTCAAGCCATTTGCCAAAGCGTCCCGTGCCGGTTGCTTCCGGTTTCCACTTGATAGTCTTGTTGAGTTCGATGAGACGTTCGCGAGCCTGGGGTGTGCGGATAAACCAGCTGTCGAGCGGGTAATACAAGATGGGTTTATCAGTACGCCAACAATGAGGATAATTATGTATGTGCTTTGCAATGCTGAAAACTTCTCCAGTTTGCTTCATCTCCATGCAGAGGACTACATTTAGGTCTTCTGCTTTGTTTGCAGCAGCTTCATCATATTTCCCTCTTTCGTTGAATTTAGGATCGTAAGCATTCTTGACATAGTCGCCCGCATGCTTAGAATAAAGCTCAATGTTGACGCATTTTTCTATAAATTCAGGAGCGAGTTCGTCAAGAGTATAGTACTTACCGGTCAGGTCTACCATAGGTCGGGTGTCACCTTTCTTGTTTATCATATAGAGAGCTGGGATACCGGCAGCCTTTGCAACCTTAGCGTCGTCAGCTCCAAATGTAGGAGCAATGTGAACAATACCTGTACCATCCTCAGTTGTCACATAATCGCCAGGGATTACACGGAAGGCCTCTTCAGCGATTTCCACAAAACGGTCGGCCCCAACTTCATAGCATTTCTCAGGATGAGCGGAAGCATATTGCTTAACATAGTCAGGTGCAAATTCATTGACCTTTTCAGTTGGTTTTACCCATGGCATTAACTGAGAATAATGCATACCAACAAGGTCAGAACCTTTCCAACGGCCTACGATTTCGTATGGAAGCACTTTGTCGCCATGCTTATAATCACCAAGTGGAAGCTTTGCGCCTTCAGGTTTGAAGTATGTATTCACGAGCACTTCTGCCATTACCACTGTAATTGGATCACCAGTGTATGGATTGAATGTGCGGATTGCTACATAATCGAATTTAGGGCCTACGCAGAGAGCCGTGTTTGAAGGAAGAGTCCAAGGTGTAGTGGTCCAAGCCATGAAGAAAGGTTCACCCCAGCCAGTCATCTCATCCTTCGGATCGAGCACCTTAAAGAGAGCTGTTGCAGTTGTGTCCTTGACGTCGCGGTAGCAACCAGGTTGGTTCAATTCGTGGCTTGACAATCCGGTTCCGGCTGCAGGAGAATATGGTTGGATAGTATATCCTTTATATAGGTATCCTTTTTTGTAGAGTTGACGTAAAAGCCACCAGACGGATTCGATGTATGAGTTATCGTATGTGATATATGGATTGTCAAGATCAACCCAATAACCCATCTTGTGCGTCAGGTCGGTCCACTCCTTAGTATATTTCATCACCTCACGTCGGCAAGCAGCGTTGTATTCCTCAACGGAGATTTTCTTACCGATGTCTTCTTTTGTGATTCCAAGAGTCTTTTCAACACCCAGCTCGACGGGTAGACCATGAGTATCCCAACCAGCTTTACGCTTTACATGGTAACCCTTCATAGTTTTGTATCGGCAGAAGATATCTTTTATTGTACGTGCCATAACATGGTGGATACCGGGCATACCGTTAGCGGATGGAGGTCCTTCGTAGAAGACGAATGTAGGACAGCCTTTACGAACATCCATAGATGTCTCGAAGAGATTATGCTTATCCCAAAGCTCAAGCATCTCCTTATTGACGTTGGATAGATTGAGTGGGGTTGAATATTCTTTGAATTTTTTCATATTATTTGAGTTGTCAGTTTTCAGTTGTCAGTTTTCATTTGCCAGTTGTCAGTTTGGGAGGATATTTCTAGGTTTATCTTGATTTATCCAGATTTATCTCTTCATCATTTCAGCTTTCCGCCTTTTACTCCTCCTTTGCCACCTCCTCCGAGGGCGAATATATTACGATCGTAGCTGAAAGTTTTGCGTTCCATTTCACGTTTACGTTTGAGTGCGAGTTGTACAAGCTTATCCATTAGATCAGTAAATTTAATTCCAGTAGCTTCCCAAAGATAGTATGAAAGGGATCCGGGGATAGTGTTGATTTCATTGACGTAGATATTACCATCTTTTTCGTCGATCATCACATCTACACGGCTTACTCCGTGGCATGAAAGGACACGGAAGGTTTCGCAAGCGAGGTGTTGGACTTGTTCTGATGTTTCCTTAGGAAGGTCGGCAGGAATTCTCTTTTCACTGGCAGCCATACCTTCGTTACCACCACGGTATTTCTCGTCGTAGCTTAGAAAATCTCCTTTTGAGATTGGTTCTTCGCATACGGATGGTTGATAGTCATCGCAATCGCCAAGGACAGAGCAGTTAATTTCCTTCATCTTCTCGAGCATGTGCTCAACGATAATGCGCTGTGAGAAACGGCATGCAGTGTCAACTTTATCAATGAGAGATTGACGATCGGCAGCCTTACCTATACCAACACTTGAACCGAGATTGGCAGGCTTTACAATCACTGGATATCCAATCTTTGTTTCTATCTTCTCGATCAGTTCATCACGTTTGCGGCTCCATTCTTTGTCTGTGAACCATACATAGTCAACAACGGGCACACCTGATTCGCGAAGGATCATCTTCATCGTGATCTTATCCATTCCGTTAGCCGAACTAAGTGTATTACATCCAGCGAATGGGATACCAATTGTTTCGAGGAGACCTTCGAAGACGCCGTCTTCTCCATTTGTGCCATGAAGGACAGGGATGGCTACGTGAAGTTGGGCAACGACCGGGTCTTTCTTTGAAAAGAGGC
>VIDP01154217.1_pt1 | contig 15957 bp, 16 predicted proteins | sample 5025131 | NCBI WGS metagenome assembly VIDP01 (sample SAMN11853144, study PRJNA449069) | gut metagenome | isolation source: stool from male vole | host: Microtus ochrogaster | place: USA:Florida | collected 2017
ATATCTCTTCGTGTGTCAGTATCTTCATACGAGGTGGATTCTGAGCATCTTTTTTTGTATTGCAAAGATAAGGAAAAATGGATAGAAACATTGTCAATGCGCTTGTTTTTTCGTGTTGTAGAAATGAAAAAGCAGGATAACTTCCAGAAATAGTGCTGAATTTGTGTTTTTTGCCCTATCTTTGTGAAAAATATTGACGTATGAAAAAAAGTGAATATACAGTTTTTGCCATCTTGATGATTTCTTGTTTGTTAGTCATGATGGCTTGCCAGCATCAGCCTTCTGCGGTGGAACGTCGCAAGGCGGAGATTCGGGAAAGGGATTCAATGGAGTTGTTGAACGCGCGCAAGGATTTGCGGGTGGCTGACAGCCTCTCTGCGTTTAAGATTTTTGAACTGGAGGATTTGAAGGCGCAGTTTGTCTTTGAGAAGCAGGAGAAGTACCAAACCGTGGGTTATTGGGTATTGCCGACGCATGCGGGCAGCAAGGAGCGGTTCACATTCTTTCCCGAAGTGGAGGAAGGCGGCAAGCTGCTTTTGGTGTCCATTAACAAGCAACGGCAGTATTCGTTTGCGGAAGTGGATTTGGAAACGAGCGACTACACCACGCAGTTGCCCTCGACCTTCACGGATGCGCAGCGACAGGAGGTGGCGAAGTGCTATGCGTTAGCCAAAGCCATGCTTGACCTTTCCACTGTGCAGCGGCAGCAAGAGAAGTTGCGTCTCAAGGTGCGATTCTATGAAGAGAAAGCCGCCCGTGCATCAGGCACTTCGTCGGCAACGGAATAGCAATTGATGTGGATATAGGTAGGGTGTGCAAGCATACGGACATATCTCTACACCATCCATGCTATCCGTGCGAATCAGGATACTTTAGTTTGACGTCTGCTCTACTTTGTATAAGCGGCAAAGACAAAAAAGGTTAACTGCCAAGAATCAAGCAGTTAGTCTTTAATTGGGAAAGATTGTGTTTAATGTGTTTTTTACTATATCATAATTACAGCGTTATGAAGGTATGATAATTTTTGAAAAATAATGTTTAATCATTCAAAGAGTGGCGCTTCACAAGCAGTTCATGATATATCTGCTGTCCTCCACGGGCACAAGCATCATGCGGTACTTTTTCCCGTCACGTTCCACCACCCCACCGTCGATGGCATTGTCTGGCATCACTATCTCCAACACCCTCTTTGAGGTGTCGGGCGCATGACCAAGAAGCAACTCGGAGTATTTCACGCCGATGGCATCGGCTATCTTGTGCAGCGTCTTGGGGTCTATCACCTCTTGCCTGAGTTTGTTAGACAGACATCCCTGCGACACGCCTATAATTTTTGCCACTTCTGTGATGGTGTGACCGCTGTGTCTGATAATCTTTTTAATGTCTCGATGATTTGAAGCCTTCTTCTCGTCTTCAAAAAATTCAGCGTAGTCAGCACCAATTATCTCGGCAATGCGGTGAAGCCTGTTTGGGGAAAAAGAACCTCTTGCCACTCCTGCTGTAATAATTCCACTTTTTACACCCATCGCTTCTGCCACCTGCTTCTGTGTGAACCCATGCCGCTTAATGACTTTCCTGACCTCCATATATATTATATAATAATGTGTTGATGATAACGTAAAGATGAAAAGTTTAGAGCGCCTCTTGGTTGAGAAGTTCGGGGTGGTCATAGGTATAATACACTTTGAACACAAATATGTATTCATTGACCACCTCTTTCACTTGGATAGGAATCATCAGACGTATCTCGCCAGCATCCTTTCCAACATACTCTTCGGGCAACATTGATTTCGTCTTCCATGATTTCACAAAATCGTCATAATACACATTGACCGTTGGACAAGCCAAGTCGTCAATCTTGGCACCCTTAATGATGGTGGTTGATGGCTGGCTGTTTTCTTTTTCCGAATACTTCACACCATTGTGCATGATTTTCGATGTTAAACCGTCGATTCCTACAAAGGAAGCCTCGTCCCAAATTATTTTAAGGGAGTTTGGCGAAACGTTCTTCAACTCAAAATTGAACATTTCGGGTGTTCCATATATGAAGATGTTGATGATGCTGTCATTGAATGAGTATTTGTTCACACCATCGTCAGTCACCATAGCTGTCACTCCATATCTTTTGCCCGAGTCCTCGGGCTTCTCAACAGCCACCAAAGCCGTCCTGTATTGCCCTTCAAGTGCGGTTGCCCAAGGAACCGTGTCTCTGGTTTTGTATAAAGTCAAATAGGATTTTCCTGTACTACTACCCTTTATTCTTATGCCCAATTCCGCACAAGCTGGTTTATCCACGTTTTTAGGTCTCACCACTTCTGCATCTATAATCTCATAACTCTCTTTCACCTTCGGATTTGTCAACATTGTTCCAACAACCTGCTTCTTAAATTCATTCATCGGTTCATCAAACACAATGGGCATATACCCGATTAGAGGCAAAGCACGAACGTACAATGCGCCAGTCACAGCCACTTCCTCGTATGCCTTGAACTTAATCTTTTTCTTTGTGCCGTTCTGCACTGCCACAACCGTAACCTGTCGGTTTATCTTTGCGTTGACGACCACATCCTTTACCGCCACCTTGGTAATCGTGTACGATTTCCCCATCATGTCATTGGAAAGAGACAATCCCGACTTGTACCAAGTTTCCAGTTGTCCTACGGGGTTCCTTAACGTGAAGGACTTTCCAACATACTGCTGATAGTCCGCAGGATTGTCCTGCTTCTTCATGCCGAAGGTTTCATTGAAATCAATCGCAAAAGTGGAAACGGCAATCATCAATGCCCATAAAAGTGCTAACAGCTTTTTCATATCGCTAATTATATATCTAATGTGGTTGATAAATCATGTTCAGTCCAAACGAGTAAGTCCATACGTTACGCCATCTATCTTCATTGTTCTTTCAAATTTGCTGTGACATGCACAATCGGAAGAAACAGACGTGGCATCACGCTCAGGTAGCTCGTCCTCGAAGAACTCGGAGTAGTCCGCACCTATGGCTTCGGCAATGCGTTGCAACGTGGTGGGCAATGGCTTGCCATAACAGAGGCAACTGGACAGTGCGCCTCTCGATATGCCCATCCTTTCTGCCACCTGTGCCTGTGTGAAGCCATGACGCTTAAAGACTTTCTTTATATTCATAATCAGGTCTGTATTTGATTTCTGCCACAAATGTACGGAAAATGTTTGAAATAACAAAACATTATTGGTCTAATGGACGTTTCCAAACTTATTGTAATTGGCTTCTTGGGGCGTGTCGTAGTACGAAATGTCGTGACGTGAGCTTCTCTGATTGAGGTAAAATAGTCTCTCCATCTCTCGAATAGTAGGCTCTACATAACCCACAGGGTACTTCTGTATATGGAATGCTGTCACTACCCCTCAATCGGAGTCCCCGACATCGTCATTGAGGGGCTTTTTGAAGATGAGGAATGAGGGTTCATCTGTAGGTGGGGAAGACCATGGTGGGGACGTCGTCTTGTGACCTCTATTCATTCATTTAATTCCTTTATTCAGAACAAATCGAGTCAAAACATCAATTCTGTTTTGATTCGCCTCGTCCCTTATGCGGGAAATACTATAATTGCAAAGTTGTTTATGGGTGGAATATGTGTACAATGATAAGGCAAGAACACAAAATGGGATGTTTTGCTTGTATGGAATACATTACTATAAACGAAGAGAGGGATACACCCGTATGGGCACATCCCTCTCTTCGTTTCGTTATTGTTCGGTTGTTTCTTACTCTGCGCGGAGTGTGAAACGCTTGAAGTCGGTAACAGTAAGGTCTTTGTCGATGTTCTTGAGATACTGAGCGACAGAAACCTTGTTGTCGTCGATGTATGCCTGCTCAAGGAGGCAGTTCTCTTTATAGAACTTAGCGACCATACCCTTCGCGATGTTCTCAATCATCTGTTCCTTCAGGTTAGCCTCAGCTTCCTTAGCAACAGTTGCCTTGATTTCGCGAGCCTTGGCTGCATCCTCGGCGGTAAGCCAGCCTTTGGCAGTGTTTGACTCGATGTGGTCTTCTGAGTCAACGTGTGCCGGGTTGATGCCTGCCTTTTTGAGAGCGTTCTCCACAGCCTTGCCAATCTGGTTCTGCTTAGCCTTATCAACGGCATTGCGAGTTTCTGCGTCCTTCACATCCTGTGGAACAGCATCTGCATTCAGAGCGATAGGAGACATGGCTGCAACCTGCATAGCCACGCCCTTACCAGCCTCTTCAAAGCCTTTCTTGTTCAGCACAACAAGCGCACAGAGGAAGTTCTGGTTCATGTGGTTGTAGGCGATGATGTCCTCACCCTCCACATAGCTGAATCCGTCGAGTTCCATCTTCTCGCCAGTCACACCAGAACGGTTTGTGATGGCATCCTGAATGTTCTCGCCGTCGATGGTGAGCGCATTCACTTCGTCCATGCTCTTGCACTTGGCTGCCACGATTGCGTCGATAATCTTTGTGGCGAGTGCTACAAAGTCACCGTTCTTAGCTACGAAGTCTGTTTCGCACTTCAATGCAACCATTGCACCGTAGTTGCCGTTCACCTTTGCAAGTACACAGCCCTCAGCTGCATCGCGGTCAGAACGCTTTGCTGCAACGAGCTGACCCTTCTTGCGAAGGATTTCCATAGCAGCCTCCATGTCACCATTTGCCTCAGTGAGTGCCTTTTTACAGTCCATGAGACCTGCTTGAGTCTTCTTGCGAAGCTCATTGATTTCCTGTATGGTAATTGCCATGATTTGTTACAATTTGTTGGTTAAACTTTATTGTTATTCGGCAGCAGGAGCTTCTGTTGCTTCAACGGCAGGAGCGGCTTCTGCTGTAGCCTTTGTTTCGCCAGCAGCCTCCATGTCAACCTTCTCTGCCTTGCGCTCCTCAAGACCCTCGTTGATAGCACCGCAAACTGCACCGAGAATCAGCTCGATAGACTTAGATGCGTCGTCGTTTGCAGGAATAACGAAGTCGATGTTGCGTGGGTCAGAGTTGGTATCAACGATAGCAAACACTGGGATACCCAGACGGTTAGCCTCGCTGACAGCGATGTGTTCTTTCATCACGTCCACAATGAAAAGGGCGGATGGGAGACGAGTCAAGTCTGCGATAGAACCGAGGTTCTTCTCCAACTTGGCGCGCTTGCGGCGAATCTGGAGGTTCTCACGCTTAGAGAGCTTGTCGTAAGTACCGTCGCTCAAAAGCTTGTCGATGTTTGCCATCTTCTTCACCGCCTTGCGGATGGTTGGGAAGTTTGTGAGCATGCCGCCTGGCCAACGCTCGATAACATAAGGCATGCCTACTGATGCAGCCTTCTCAGCTACGATTTCCTTGGCTTGCTTCTTAGTTGCCACAAAGAGAATGCGCTTGCCGCTCTTCGCAATCTGCTTGAGGGCTTCTGCTGCCTGGTCAACCTTTGCCACAGTCTTGTGGAGGTCGATGATATGAATGCCATTGCGCTCCATGAAGATGTAAGGAGCCATGGCTGGGTTCCACTTGCGCTTGAGGTGACCGAAATGTGCACCTGCTGCGAGAAGAGAATCAAAATCTGTTCTTGCCATAATTGTCTGTTTTGTTTACTTTCTTTTTGAGTTAATGTCTGTTTAACCAACCCACAGGTCGCTCTGTGTGAGAGAGCCTGAGGGTTTAGATACTAAACGATTATTGTATTGCTTTAGTGTGCCTGATCGGGGGGGGGGATACTGACCACTATAGAATCATTAACGCTTAGAGAACTGGAATCTGCGACGTGCCTTTGGCTGACCTGGCTTCTTACGTTCAACCGCACGTGAGTCGCGTGTGATGAAGCCTTCTGCACGGAGAGCCTTCTTGTCGTCAGCGTTAATCTTCACGAGCGCACGGGCAATAGCAAGGCGGAGAGCCTGACTCTGACCTGTGTAACCGCCACCTGTGAGATTAGCCTTGATATCGTACTTCTCTGCAACGCCCAGCAAGTTGAGAGGCTGCTTAACCACGAACTGGACCAGTTCTGATGGGAAATACTCAGCAAGTTCACGCTTGTTGATGATGATTTTGCCAGTACCTTCAGTAAGGTACACGCGTGCAACGGCGCTCTTACGACGACCGAGTGCATTGATATAATTTACTGCCATATACCTTATGCTTATTTGAGGGTGTTAATATCAAGTGTTACGGGTTTCTGAGCCTGCTTGTCATGCTCTGCGCCTTCAAAGATGTAGAGGTTCTTCAACAAGTGGCGACCAAGGATACCCTTTGGCAGCATACCCTTAACTGCGTGACGCAGTACCTTCTCGTAGCCGTTAGGGCGCTTTATCATCTCTGCATAAGTGGCTTTGTGCTGACCGCCAGGATAACCAGAGAATGTGATGTACACCTTCTGAGTCTCCTTTGCGCCAGTCACCTGAATCTGGTTCGCATTGATGATGATTACATTGTCGCCACAGTCCATGTTGGGTGTGAAGACAGGCTTGTACTTACCACGAAGTACCTTTGCTACTTTTGATGCGAGGCGACCGAGCGTCTGACCTGCGGCATCGACAACCACCCACTGCTTGTTGGCAGCCTCAGTGGTGATGTAGCTTGTCTTAAAACTGTTTGATTGCATTTAACCGTTTGGTTTTAATAATTAATAATGTGTGTTCGCTGTCAGCTCGACGTTGCCGCTCGACTGACGTACTGTGCCCATCGGTTTCCCTTTGGGTTTTCTGCGTTTCACGGACCACCCTCCCAATGCTTGCAGGAGTAGCTATCCACACAGAGCACGAGACTTCTTTCGTCGTCTCTCGATGTTAAATCGGCTTGCAAAGGTACGACTTTTTGTGGATACAGCAATGATTTCTTTGCTTTTTTTCGATTCTTCCCGACGGAATCCTTACCTTTGTGACCAAAACCAAACCTATTTATGTTTCAGAGAATTGTATTAACTATCTCCGTGCTGTTCTTCGGACTTCTGTCTGCTGGTGCTCAGACTTATGTTCGGAAGACCAATTTGCCTCATTTGTATATTGAGACATTCAACCGTGTGTCAATCTCCAGCAAGACCGTGTATGTCTATGCCACCATGCACTATGTGGATGAAGAAGATGTGGTAACACGGTACGACTCCATGCAGATACGTGGGCGTGGAAACTCCACATGGGGATTGGCAAAGAAACCATACAAAATCAAGTTCAGCAAAAAAGAGAAGTTCCTTGGTAAAGGCTATGCCAACGCAAAGAAGTGGACATTGCTTGCCAATGCTGGCGACAAGACGCTGATGCGCAATGCCGTCACCTCGTTGATGGGCGATTTCTTAGGGCTGAAGAACAATCCTGCACATAAGTTCGTGGATGTCACACTGAACGGCACATACATTGGGAACTATCAAATCAGCGACCAAGTGGAAGTGCGTCCGCATCGTGTCAATATCGCGGAACAGGACTATCCGCTCACAGACACGAGCGACATCACGGGCGGCTATCTGTTGGAGGTAGATGGCTTCCATGACGGTAATTGTTTCACCACATCCACCTATCAAGTTCCTGTTCGTATCCACTATCCTGATACTGATGAAATCTCCCGTGAACAAAACAATTACATCTGTCAGTACATCAAGGATTTTGAGGCAGTCCTGTCAGGTAGCGACTTCACCGATGCGGAGAAAGGATACCGAAAGTGGGTTGACTCAACCTCATTAGTCAACTGGTTTATAGCCACCGAAGTGAGCGGCAATATAGACGGTTACTACTCCACCTATTTCTATAAGGACCAGCAAGATTCCCTCCTCTATTGGGGGCCGCTGTGGGACTATGACATCGCGTATGATAACGACCAGCGCATCACACCCACACGCCAAAGTCTCATGACTGATGTGGGGTATGGACAGACAAAGCAATGGGTCAATCGCATGTGGCAAGACCCATGGTTCGGGCGTTTGGTCAATCGACGTTATTCTGAGGCTCTGGAAGGAGGGCTGGAAGATTATATGTATCGGCAAGTCGATTCGATTGCCGACCTGTTGCAAGCATCCCAGAAGCTCAACTACAATAAATGGGGGATACGCACCAAGATGTATCATGAGATTGTGCTTTACTCTTCTTATGACCAGTATGTGTCAGATTTGAAATCGTACATCAAGACGCACATAGCATACCTTCAGACAGCGTTCGCCAACAAGAAGGTGGCAGACCCCACTCCTGCTTTTGTTGCAGGCAATTATTACTACCGCATCACCAATGCCAACAACGGCAAGGCGATAGACACGGCAGACAAATCGGGTCAGGATGGAGACCTCATCTGCTCTTGGACGGCTATTGATGACCAGCTTTCCCAGCAATGGCAAATCCTGCCTGTGGACGACTACTACATGCTTCTCAGCCGCGATGGGGGCATGGCGCTTAACGACCCGACCGTAGGTGCGGCAAGCGCAACCCTCAATGTCGGTACACAGTTGAACACCGCCATTCCTGATGCAGGCGATGACCGCCAGCTATGGAGCATTGTGCCACAAGGTACGCAGGGATATTACAATCTCATCAATAAGCACACAGAGCACACCGCCAATCAGAGTGGAGGAGGTTCGTCTGATGGAACGCCCATTCTTAGCTATACCACCGATTCGCGCAATGCGTCGAGCATGAACAGGTTATGGTATATCACGGCTGGCGATGAGATAGAGGAAATCGAACCAGTTCCCGAGCCTGAGCCGACTCCTGACCCTGAACCTGTTCCAGAGCCTGACCCCGAGCCTTTGCCAGACGCCATAGCTGCTGTCGAGCCTGCCGAATACGCCCTTGGCTACAACCCACAGACCAAAACCCTGCATTTCGGTGCTGAAGAACCTGAGTTGCTGACCTTCTCTGTCCGCATCCTCTCTTCTAATGGCATGCTGGTTCGTTCCTTCAAGGCATCCGAGCAGTGCTCCGTAATCGACCTCTCTCGTGGCATTTATATTGTGACATGGAGCGTCGGTGGCAAGACACGCTCCACCAAACTTCTCATTCAATAGCGTTTCAGAAACAAGACTTTTCGTGTGGGCTTCGGTCTTCCCGAAGCCCTTTTCTTTTTCCCATGCAACTCTACAACGAATACGGCACTTGGCTAACAGCCCAACTGGGCATCAAAACACAGAAAATCTCGCTTAACGCAGGATTCACCTGCCCCAATCGCGATGGAAGCATCGGCGTGGGCGGTTGCACGTATTGCAACAATCAGACGTTCAACCCTGACTACTGCGCCCCCACCAAGTCCATCACGCAGCAGTTGGAGGAAGGAAAGCGGTTCTTCGCCCGTAAGTATCCCGACATGAAGTACCTCGCGTACTTTCAGGCATATACCAATACATACGACTCGCTGGAGAACTTGACGGCGAAATACGAAGAAGCCCTTCAAGTGCCCGATGTGGTGGGGCTGGTCATTGGCACACGCCCCGACTGCATGCCCGATTCGTTGCTTGACTATTTGGAAGAGTTGCATCGCCACGCTTTCCTGCTGGTAGAATATGGCGTTGAATCCATCTACGATGCCACGCTCTTGCGCATCAACCGTGGGCATACACACGCTCAGACGGTCGATGCCATCCAGCGCACTGCCCATCGCGGCATTTCCGTCGGTGCGCATCTCATTTTAGGCTTGCCGGGGGAGAGTAGGGAGGACATGCTGGCAGAGGCAGATGCGCTTTCGTCTCTTCCGCTCACCATGCTGAAACTGCATCAGTTGCAACTCATCAAGGGCACTCGGATGGCGGAAGAGTTTGCCACACATCCAGCCGACTTCCACTTCTTTTCAGCCGATGAATACGTCGATTTGGTCGTCGATTTTTTGGAGCGTCTCCGTCCAGACCTTGTCCTCGAACGCTTTGTCTCCCAGTCGCCCTCGTCCCTCTTGGCGCGTCCTGGATGGGGGCTCAAGAACCACGAATTCGTCGCCAAAGTAAAGCGTCGCCTACAAGAAAGAGACACCCGTCAGGGGCGTCTCTATCATCTGTCCTCTTCTGCCGTGCAGGCTAATTGACGGTTCTTGTCAGCGTGGTCTCAAACTCCGTCTCATAGCCCAGCTTCTTCATCACTTCGCTGATGGCATCTTCCGCATACCTCTCAGCCTGCCGTCGGTTGTTCGGTGTGTCAAATCGTTGCCTGATTTGCTCCTCCACCTTCCGTTTCATCGCATTGGTGTTGGGCAGATGCGCTGCCCAATAGTTGCTGTCGTCCGACAGGAACGAAGTGCTTTGTGTCGAAGCGACATATTCCACAGGCGGCAGTTTCACGCTCACCGTCTTCCTCGCCTCGTCGGCAATGTACTCCACCTTGTCCAAATCTATCTTGTAGCTGCACTTCTGGCGCACCGTCTGCACGCAGGCATGCTCCTTGTTGGGCAGCAGAAGCCGCTCTTCGGTCGTGCGCTTGATGAAATAGTCCTCAATGAACGCACTGCACACATACATTTCCCCCTTGAGGCGTATCTCTTCGATGCTTGCCATCGTTGGTTCCATCACAATCTCCTCAGGCTCAGCGTCGTTGCATCGCCCCACGAGCAGCGCGATGCAGATGCCCAAGCCCAGGACAATCGCCGCCACGAGCACCAGTTTGATTCTTGTCCACCATTTCATTGCTTCCATTCCTCCTTTCTGAGCACAATCACGTCTGTGTTCGGTATGCCAATGCTTTTTACGATGGCAGAAAACACCACGCGGGCATTGTTCTCAATGTCTTTGTTCACCTGTTCCGCATAGTCCTCAGCCATCACCGCCTTGTACGCCTTTTCCATCAGTTGGTCCACTTCCTCGTGGCTAATCTTGTCGCGCATCCCCGACGACATCCTCACAATGTCTTTTTCTTCCACTTTGGCGTTGTAGCCGGCATCTATCACCTTGGGCGCAGGCAGCAGGATGACGATGGCGGTGCTGTCGTCCGTCAGCTTCACGTCGTCCAGCGTTAGCTCGCGCAGGTCATATCCGTATTTGATGGTCACGTTCACAGGGACGATACATTTCCGCTCCCCATACTTCCATGTCTTTGGGTCCATCCACACGAACCGCTCGTGCTTGCTCGAATCGTAGATGGCAAGTTTCCTGACACGCACTTCTGTCGTCACAAGGTCAGCCTTCTGCTTAATTTGAGAAAGAATCACAGACTCCACCTTGGGGCTTTCTTCTTCTCCGTTGGACTTCTTCTCCCCACACGACACCAGCAGCGACTGTGCCAATGCCAATCCTGCCAGTATCCATGTGCATCCTGTTACATGATTTCTCATCTATGCGGCTTTCTGATTTTCGTGACAAAAGTACTCTTTCTTGCCGAAACCACAAAATCTTCCTGTGGAAAAAGACAAAGGGCATCCTGCTTTTTCAAAACTTCCCGTTGAGAAGGCGTTGCATACGGCTCTCTTCCAGCCCCCGTAGAGGTGGGTCTGCAAAGCCCCCCCCTTGTACAGCCCCAAAATCGATGTCCCCGACTCCGACTTGCCGATGTCCCCGACATCGACCGACCGATGTCGGGGACATCGATTTTGGGGCGTTTTCATGCCATCGTTTGGCATGCCGACATTTTCGGTGTGGAGACGGTGGTTGTCAGCTGTTGTGCCGAAGAGGTTCGGATGTTACGTCTGTTGTGGCAAAAACTGATGGCGCGGTATGATTTGTGGCAGAAAAAGCGAATCCGTTGATATATTTTTGCTACCTTTGCCCACACACTCATAAAACAAAATATGACTATGGCAAAGATCAAGACGATAGGAATCCTTACATCGGGCGGCGATGCGCCTGGTATGAACGCAGCCATTCGTGCTGTGACACGTGCTGGCATCTACAACGGTTTTGACATAAAAGGCATTTACCGTGGCTATGACGGACTTATCAAGGGGGACGTGAAGCTGCTTACCACCGAGGATGTCAGCGGCATCGTCACTCGCGGTGGCACCATCCTGAAAACGGCTCGCTCCAAGGGGTTCATGACCCCAGAAGGTCAGCAAAAGGCGTATGAGACTTGCCAGCGTGAGGAGATTGATGCGCTGGTGGTCATTGGCGGCAACGGATCGCTCACGGGTGCTCGCAATTTCGGTATGGAGTTCGACTTCCCTGTCATCGGGCTGCCCGGCACGATTGACAATGACCTCTATGGCACTGACTCCACCATCGGTTATGACACGACGATGAACACCATCATGGAGTGTGTGGACCGCATTCGCGATACTGCCAACTCGCACGAGCGCATCTTCTTTGTCGAAGTGATGGGGCGCGATGCTGGTTTCTTGGCGCAGAACACCGCCATTGCCTGTGGTGCCGAGGCTGCCATCATCCCAGAGGACATGACCGATGTTGACCAGCTGACGCAATTTTTGGGAAGGGGTATCCGAAAGTCGAAGAAGTCGTGCATCGTCATTGTGTCCGAGAGTCCCAAGTGTGGCGCGCTCTACTATGCTGACCGCGTGAAGAAGGAATTTCCTGGTTTCGACGTGCGTGTGTCCATCCTCGGACATCTGCAACGTGGCGGCTCACCCTCGGCCCACGACCGCATCTTGGCGTCTCGCACAGGTGTGGGTGCTATCGAAGCACTCAAGCAGGGGCAGCGCAACGTGATGGTGGGTGTACGCAACAACGAAATCGTGTATGTGCCTTTCTCTGAATGTATCCGCACAGACAAACCTTTTGACAGGAAACTTATCAAGGTGCTGGATGAATTGAGCATTTGAGAAAGCGAATTATTATTGTGGCAGAAATGAAACCAAAGATGAAACTGAACCTTTTGATACATCGAGTTGTGCTTGCAGTGGCTGTGTACCTCTTGGCGGCAGGGACTGTGTTTGCGCAGCAGATAACGCTTCGTGACATCACGAGTTATAAGTATGCGCCCAAGTCGGTGCGCGCAGTGCGTCCGTTGGCGGATGGTGAAAGTTATTCGCGTGTGGCTGCTGATGGGCAGCGCATCGAACGCTGCTCGTTCAAGACGGGCGAAGTGATCGAGACGTTGTTTGATGCTTCGACTGCCCGTGGTGCTGTGATTCGTGCTGTGGAGGGCTACATCATGTCGCCCGACGAGAAGCATATCCTGATTGAGACGAACCGCACACCCATCTATCGTCATTCAGCCACTTCTACATATTATATATATAATGTGAGGAACAAGACGCTTGCGCCCCTCTCGAAGGGTGGTCCGCAGGAGTGTCCCAAGTTCTCGCCCGATGGTACGCAGGTGGCGTTTGTGCGTGACAATAACCTTTTCCTCGTCAAGTTGCTGTTCAACAATGCGGAAAGTCAAGTTACGAAGGATGGTGAGCGCAACAAGATTATCAATGGCAAGCCTGATTGGGTGTACGAGGAGGAGTTCTCGTTCAACTGTGCCTTTGATTTCTCGGCCGACAGCGAGGTGTTGGCATGGATTCGTTTTGATGAGTCGGAGGTGAAGACGTTCTCGTTTCCGTTGTATAAGGGGACGAACCCGTCGTTGGATGCGTATGCGCTATACCCTGGAACCTATGAATACAAGTATCCCAAAGCAGGTGAGACGAACTCGAAGGTGTCGGTGCTGACCTACGATATTAAGAGCCGTGTGACGCGCACCATGCAGGTGCCGTTGGATGCTGATGGCTACATCCCACGCATCCAGTTCACGGGCGAGAAGGATAAATTGATGGTGCTGACGCTGAACCGCCATCAGAATCGCCTTGATTTCTATGCGGTCAATGCTCGTAGCACCACGGCGCAACTGGTTCTTCGGGAGGAGAACAAGCGTTATGTGGATGAGGGGGCGTATGCTCATATTGACTTTTCGCGCGACCAGTTTGTGTTGCTGAGTGAACGGGATGGTTTCCAGCATCTTTATCTTTATACGACAAGCGGTCAGTTGGTGCGCCAGTTGACTGCGGGCGAGTTTGAGGTGACGGCTTACTACGGCACTGATGCAACTGGCAAGAATTTCTACTATGCCAGCAATGAAGGCAGTCCGCTGGAGCAGTATATCTACAAAGTGGATGCTTCGGGCAAACGCACCAAACTCTCTCAGGAGAAAGGGCATCATGCGGCTATCTTTAGCACGGGGTGTCAGTATTATCTGAATACATATTCCAGCTTGGCGACTCCACCTGTTTATACACTCTGCAATGCTGCGGGGAAGGTGCTGAAGACCGTGGAGGACAATGCCGAACTCAAAGCGCAACTTGCTGCGCTTTCGTTGGGCGAGGCTGAGATAATCTCTCTTACAACGGCTGATGGCATCCAGTTGAACGGCTGGATGGTAAAGCCTGCGGACTTCAATCCTGCAAAGAAGTACCCTGTGCTGATGTACCAATATAGCGGACCTGGCAGTCAGCAGGTGCATAATGCCTATGGCAACGGTTTCATGGGCGGACTTATATGGGAGCACCATTTGGCTGAGAAAGGATATATTGTGGTTTGTGTGGATGGGCGCGGCACGGGCGGTCGTGGCTCTGACTTCAAACGCTGTACGTATATGAAGTTGGGTGACCTCGAATCGCACGACCAAGTGGAAACGGCTTTGTGGCTTTCCAAGCTTCCCTATATAGATAAGGACCGAATCGCCATCTGGGGATGGAGTTTCGGTGGATTCAACACCCTCATGGCGATGTGTGAGGGCAGGGGAGTGTTCCGTTGCGGTGTGGCGGTAGCGCCTGTGACCGACTGGCGGTTCTACGACACGGTCTATACCGAACGGTTTATGCGTACACCGCAGGAAAACCCTGTCGGGTACGATAGCTCACCGCTCCACCGCTATCAGAACCTGAAAGGCGACTTGCTGCTCATCCATGGCACTGCGGATGACAATGTTCACTATCAGAACACAGCGGAGCTTTCCGAAGCCCTTGTCCAATCCGATTATCAGTTCGACACGCAGATTTATACGAACCGTAACCATAGCATCTACGGAGGAAATACTCGTCGTCATCTGATAGCGCGCATAGAGAGTTTCTTGGATAGCCATCTTCTCCCATAGCTTTTCCTTGAAAGACCTTTCTTTTATGTGCTGGGGGAGAAATCTCCTCATCGACAAATACCCGCACGACGGCAGTGTTCACAATTCAGTATCTCCGCTCCATTGGATTTGACATCACTAATGATATGTTTGCAAAACACTCATGGTATTTCCGAAATGCATTGGTGCGTGCAAACTATAAGAACGCTTTGAAAGGCATAGACTATACTCCTGTTTATTTGGAGCGTTTCTTCCGCAATCTGCTGTTGGCGAACAATGGGAGTTGCGAAATCGCTATCTGCATATAGATCCGGCGGAAGAATGGAAAGTTCAACCGAATCTTGCAAACAGGACAAGTGCGTGGCAACTGATGAAACATCGCAGGATAGGCTACATACAAACCACCCGAATATTGAAAGATTGCTGCGTGCGATTGGTGAACAGCAAATGTCGGTAAAACAGATAATGGATGCATTGGGGTTGAAAGGACGTGACAACTTCCTTAATCTTTTTATGAAACCGTCCATATCTGAGGGTTATGTACGTTTGCTGTACCCTCGCTCCCCGCGCCATTCACGTCAGAAATATCTTCTGACGGCCAAAGGATTAGCACTTTGTCGGGAAATAATCGGCAATCGATAATATCATTGACAATGAGGAAACGGGATATGTTTTTCAACACAGATGCAGATATGCTCCCATATTATTGGAAGTTCTAGATATAGTGGCATACGGGGACTGTATTTGTGAAATATGCAAAGTCCGCTGGTAGATCGTAATTAACGTGAGATACTATGTTAATGTATGCTTTTTCTCTATGACTATTATGGGCTGCTTGCTCGTTTTGGCTTGCCTTCCTCCTCCTTCCCTCAATCCGTTCTCTTTTCCCCTCTTCCCCCTCCATTTCGCCCCGTTTCCACCCGTTTCCTCCTCTTTTCTGTCCGTTTTCCTCCCTTTTTTCATATTTTTCCGAAAAAAGTTCCCGTTTTCTTTGGTTGGTATCCTGGTAGTTCGTACCTTTGCACTCGCTTTCCGAGAGGGGGCGTTTATGAAGTTGTTCTTTGACAGACTGCGAACACAAGAAGA
>VIDP01349483.1_pt1 | contig 15954 bp, 17 predicted proteins | sample 5025131 | NCBI WGS metagenome assembly VIDP01 (sample SAMN11853144, study PRJNA449069) | gut metagenome | isolation source: stool from male vole | host: Microtus ochrogaster | place: USA:Florida | collected 2017
AAAAGAGATGTATTGGCAGATCCTTTATACAATGATAAAGTGGTAACCAAGCTTATCAACAACATTATGTTAGATGGTAAGAAGGGTGTCGCCCAGAAGATTGTATATGGCGCATTTGCTAAGGTAGAAGAAAAGAGCGGCAAGCCGGCATTGGAAGTGTTCGGCGATGCTATGAACAACATTATGCCGATGTTGGAGGTAAAGGCGAGACGTATCGGTGGCGCTACTTATCAGGTGCCTATCGAGGTTCGTCCGGACCGTCGCCAGGCATTGGCGCTCCGTTGGTTGACAATGTTCTCCCGTAAGAGAGGCGAGAAGACCATGGAGGATAAGCTTGCAAATGAAATTTTAGATGCAGCAAACAATACAGGTGCAGCTGTTAAGCGTAAGGAAGATATGCATAAGATGGCTGAGGCTAATAAGGCGTTTGCTCATTACAGATTCTAAGAAGGAGGAACTAGTCTTGGCTGAAAGAGAATATCCATTAGAGCGAACAAGAAACATTGGTATCATGGCGCATATCGATGCCGGTAAGACAACCCTTACCGAGCGTATATTGTACTATACCGGTGTAAATTACAAGATTGGTGATACTCATGAAGGTACTGCTACCATGGACTGGATGGCTCAGGAGCAGGAAAGGGGTATTACGATCACATCAGCCGCTACGACTTGTCACTGGACCTTACAGGAGAATACAAAACCGAAGCCGGGCGCTTTAGAGCATCGTATCAATATCATTGATACGCCGGGTCACGTTGACTTTACGGTTGAGGTAGAGCGTTCTCTGCGTGTATTGGATGGTGCAGTAGGTGTGTTCTGTGCAAAGGGCGGAGTTGAGCCCCAGTCAGAGAATGTCTGGAGACAGGCAGACACTTACAATGTTCCTCGTATGGCATTCATCAATAAGATGGATATCATGGGAGCTGATTTCTATAGCGCTGTTGATCAGATCAGAAACAGACTTGGTAAAAATGCCATCATCCTGCAGCTGCCGATTGGCAAGGAGGATGAGTTTAAGGGCATTATCGATCTGTTTGAAATGAAAGCATATATCTATAATGATGATAAGGGTGAGAATATTGATATTATCGATATCCCTGACAACATGAAGGATGATGCGGAGTTATATCATTCAGAGCTCGTTGAAAAAGTGTGTGAGCTGGATGATGATCTTTTAGAGAAGTATCTGGAAGGAGAGGAACCTTCTATAGAGTTGATGAAGAAGGCATTGCGGAAGGGAACCTGCGAATGTACGGCAGTACCGGTATGCTGTGGCTCTGCTTACAGAAACAAAGGTGTTCAGAAGCTTCTGGATGCAGTATTGGAGTTTATGCCGGCGCCTACAGATATCCCGGCGATCAAGGGTGTTGATATGGATGGCAATGAGATCGAGAGACATTCTTCTGACGAGGAACCGTTCTCCGCATTGGCATTTAAGATCATGGCAGACCCGTTTGTCGGTAAGCTTGCATTCTTCCGTGTGTATTCCGGTACGATGAACTCCGGTTCTTATGTACTGAATGCAACGAAGGATAAGAAGGAACGTGTTGGACGTATCCTGCAGATGCATGCGAATAAGAGGTCAGAGCTGGATAAGGTATATTCCGGTGACATTGCAGCAGCGGTTGGTTTTAAATTCACGACAACAGGAGATACCATCTGTGACGAGCAGCATCCGGTTATCCTTGAGTCCATGGAATTCCCTGAGCCGGTTATCGAGCTTGCAATCGAGCCGAAGACCAAGGCGGGACAGGGCAAACTGGGCGAGTCACTTGCAAAGCTGGCAGAAGAAGATCCTACCTTCCGTGCGCATACGGATCAGGAGACAGGACAGACGATCATCGCCGGTATGGGCGAGCTTCATCTGGAGATCATCGTTGACCGTCTGCTTCGTGAGTTTAAGGTAGAGGCAAATGTCGGCGCTCCGCAGGTTGCATATAAGGAGACGTTTACAAAGGCTGTTGAGGTAGACAGTAAGTACGCGAAACAGTCCGGTGGTCGTGGTCAGTATGGACACTGTAAGGTTAAATTTGAGCCGATGGATCCGAACGGTGAAGAAACATTTAAGTTCGAGTCCACAGTTGTCGGCGGTGCGATTCCGAAGGAATATATCCCGGCAGTCGGTGAAGGTATCGAAGAGGCTGCAAAGTCCGGTATTCTGGGCGGATTCCCGGTACTGGGCGTCTATGCCAATGTTTATGACGGTTCTTATCATGAAGTCGATTCTTCAGAAATGGCATTCCATATTGCCGGTTCCATGGCATTTAAGGATGCTATGAACAAGGGCGACGCAGTGCTGTTGGAGCCGATCATGAAGGTTGAGGTAACGATGCCTGAGGAATACATGGGAGACGTTATCGGCGATATCAATTCCCGTCGTGGTCGTATCGAAGGTATGGATGATCTGGGCGGCGGAAAGATCGTCAGAGGATATGTGCCTTTGGCGGAGATGTTCGGATATGCAACAGACCTTCGTTCCAGGACACAGGGACGCGGCAACTATTCCATGTTCTTTGAAAAGTATGAACCGGTTCCGAAGAATATTCAGGAGAAGGTATTGGCTGCAAAAGCAAAATAGAATAGTAAATGTTTTGTTTATGCGGTAAATACAATAAAATAATACTTGAAAATTATGGTAATATTTACTATAATTCAAGATAGTGCTAATTAAAAAATAAAAGAGCGGAAAGCTCAAGTTGAAATCTATTTAAGGAGGATTTATAAGAAATGGCTAAAGCAAAATTTGAAAGAACAAAACCCCATTGTAATATTGGTACCATCGGTCACGTTGACCATGGTAAAACAACTTTGACAGCTGCTATTACAAAGGTATTGGCTGAAAGAGTTGCTGGTAATACAGCTACAGATTTCGAGAACATTGATAAGGCTCCGGAAGAAAGAGAAAGAGGTATCACAATCTCTACTGCTCACGTTGAGTACGAGACAGAGAAGAGACATTATGCACACGTTGACTGCCCGGGACATGCTGACTACGTTAAGAACATGATCACCGGTGCTGCACAGATGGACGGCGCTATCTTAGTTGTTGCTGCAACAGATGGTGTTATGGCTCAGACAAAGGAGCACATCCTTCTGTCCCGTCAGGTAGGCGTTCCTTATATCGTTGTATTCATGAACAAGTGCGATATGGTTGATGATGAGGAGCTGTTAGACCTGGTTGAAATGGAGATCACAGAGCAGCTTGAGGAGTATGAATTCACAGGATGTCCTATCATCCGCGGTTCTGCATTAAAGGCTCTGGAAGATCCCAGCGGTGAGTGGGGCGACAAGGTTATGGAGCTGATGAGCACTGTTGATGATTATATTCCTGATCCTAAGCGTGCTACAGACCAGCCGTTCCTGATGCCTGTTGAGGACGTATTCACAATCACAGGTCGTGGTACAGTTGCTACCGGTAGAGTAGAGCGTGGTGTTCTTCATCTTAACGAGGAAGTTGAAATCGTTGGTATTAAGGAAGAGACAAAGAAGACTGTTGTTACAGGTATCGAAATGTTCCGTAAGATGCTTGATGAGGCACAGGCTGGTGATAACATCGGTGCACTGCTTCGTGGTGTTCAGAGAACAGAGATCGAAAGAGGACAGGTTATCGCTAAACCCGGTTCTGTAACATGCCATAAGAAATTCACAGCTCAGGTGTATGTACTGACAAAGGATGAAGGTGGACGTCATACTCCGTTCTTTAACAACTACAGACCTCAGTTCTACTTCAGAACAACTGACGTAACCGGTGTATGTAACCTTCCTGATGGTACAGAGATGTGTATGCCTGGTGATAACGTAGAGATGACCATCGAACTGATCCATCCGATCGCTATGGAGCAGGGTCTTACATTCGCTATCCGTGAGGGTGGACGTACAGTAGGATCTGGTCGTGTTGCTACTATCATCGAGTAATCTACGCGAAAGCAATGAGATAAGCGCATAAAAGACGTAATAAAGAGTCACTTCATGCTTGCATGAAAGTGACTCTTTTGACGTCTTTGCGGGCATTTAACGAATGCCCGCGACCGAGGAAATGCGGAGCATTTTCGAGGTGCGCTTATCGGAAAAATCGAAATCCTCCGTCAGAATGACTTGAAAGGGCGGAAACAGAAAATTGTAAAATCTTTTTAACGCTATCAAAGAAAAATAGTGTATTGACAAGAAGAACTGCATATAATAAAATACATATAGGGATTGGGAGATGCCAACTACGTTTTGTGTTCGCACAAGAGACAATCGTTGGATTAGCCAAAAGCTAAGTATGGAGAAAAATACAATCGGCAACGAACCCTATATCAAAAAAGCTACTGTGTTAAGTAGCTTTTTTGTGTTAAGAGAGACATATAAATAGAAAAGATATAATGTTAAACAACTCCAGTGAACGTATATATGAGACAGTTTCATTTTTGTGTAAACTCAAAATCTGATATAAGACATGTGAATAGTTACTTAAGGGCGGAGGCCGATTATGCGGCTTTTTGCCCTTATCTGGGGATTATACCAAAGTTTGTGTAAATCTTCAAACTGAGCATTATGCAAGCTTTTATGTTCTGTCCAGAGTTAAAGACTTGTTAAGAATTTCTATGATATGATTCAGAACATAGAGAAAATAGTGTGAAGAGAAGTTTACTCACTCAGCAAGGGCTGATTTCGCAAAGTCAGCATAGCTGACTTAGAACTTCTAAAACTTCACACAGGAAAAGAGGTATAAACTATGTTCTGGAGGATACTGAAAAAAGACCTGAAACGCAAAAAGACCATGAACATCATTCTGCTGCTGTTTGTCATTTTATGCTCCATGTTTGCAGCGGCGGCGGTGAACAATATCATCGCTGTGACTGGCGGTATCGAGCATTATTTCGATGCGGCGGATGTCCCCGATGTCATCGTGCAGATCATTAACAGCGGGGAAAATGATGTTGAGGAAAAGATTGGGGAGCTTGACTGTGTCAGGGAGATAAAGACTGAGCATTATTTGTGTGTATTAAGTTCAAAGTATTTTAAGCATAACGGAAAGGAACTTGATAATTTCACTAATACTGCCTGTTTACTTTCTGATAGTGAAATGGCTATCAACTATTTCGATGAGAACAATAACATCATCGAAAGCGTGGACAAGGGCTGCTTTTATGCCAACGCTCCTTTTTTACAGGACATGAATATAAAAGAGGGCGACGAGGTGGAGCTTACTGTCGGTAACAGTCATCTCACGCTTAAGTTTATGGGGCGGTTTAAAGGTGCACTGTTTGATTCGAGAAACACGGCTTTCCCATATCTTATCATAAACTCTGCTGACTATGACTATCTTGACAAGGACGAAGCCACTCATATCATGAATGGCTGGCAGTTTTGTGTAAATACAGCAGATGTTGATGAAATAAGGGAACTTGCAAAGGACTATAGCGGTGTATATGTCTACACACGGGAAGAAAGCAAGGATATTTATCTTTATGATATGCTCTCTGCGTATGTTTTAATGATGATCAGCATCGTGCTGATGTTCACAGCCTTTGTGGTGCTGCGTTTCACAATAGGCTTTACGGTCAGTGAGGAATTTCGTGAGATTGGTGTAATGAAGGCTGTGGGTATCGACAACGGCAGTATAAGAAGCCTATATATCGTCAAATATCTTGCCATTGCTGTTGCCGGTACACTGATAGGGTATTTTAGTTCTATCCCTCTCGGGGATATGATGATGAAAACTGTATCGGAAAATATCGTTCTCGGCAGCGGGAGCGGTACTCTTATGGGGCTTTTAAGCTCTGCGGCAGTAGTTATCATTATCCTGCTGTTCTGCTACGGCTGCACACGCAGAGTCAATAAACTCTCGCCCATCGACGCAGTAAGAAACGGTCAGACGGGCGAGCGCTTCCGAAGAAAAAGCCTTTTGCACTTAGGCCGCTCTAAGCTGCCGTCATCTGCATTTCTCTCGGTCAATGATGTGATCAGTTCGCCGAAGCAGTTCTCTATCGTGATCGTTGTGTTCACGTTCTGTATCCTGCTGATGACAATTATGTCAAATTTTGCATTGACATTCGAAAGTGAAAAGATACTGCGTTTCTTCAATGTGCCCTCATGTGAAGCGCATATCATGGATAGCGAAATATTTGCAAAGGTCGTTGCAGATCAGAGTACGTATAAGTAGACCATCGCAGATATCGAAAAGCTCCTTGCCGATAACGGAATGCCCGGCAAATGCACAATAACGACGGCCACACAGTTTGAAACATCATACGAAGACAAAACAGCAAAGCTTACTTTCGGCGTCATGAAAGGCGAGACAAATGACACGCTCTATATAGATGAGGGAAGCGCTCCACAGAAGACGGACGAGATTGCTGTAACGGCAGGCGCCCTCGATGACTTAGGAGCAGAGATCGGCGACAGGGTAACGGCAGTAATAAATGAGAAAGAGTACGAGTTTATCATCACGGGAACATACTCCTCGTTCATCAGCCAGGCTTTTCTATATAAAGATTTTGACCTTGGAAATCTGCCGGCATATACTATACTGGGAATACAGATACACTTTGATGGAAGTCCCGACAAGGAGCAGATAAACAAAAACATTGAAAAGCTGAGAGACCTGCTGGACACCGACAAGGTGCATTTGACCTCGGACTTCATCAAACATCTTACAGGAATGTCCGATACAATGAATGCAGTCAAACAGATGATGATGCTCATTACTGTGATCGTAACGGCATTGATCGTCATACTCATGGAGCGTTCATTCATCTCTAAGGAAAAGAGCGAGATTGCACTGATGAAGGCGGTGGGCATCGGGAACGGCAGTATCATCCTGCATCATTCACTCAGATTTGTGATCGTATCGGTCATTGCCTGCATTATTTCGACCGCGATGCTTATGCCGATCAGCAATGTAATGATGAATTGGGTAGGTAATATGGTCGGTGATGTATCAGGCTTGAAATGCGATTTTGACCCGCTGGAAATATTTGTGATCTGCCCGTCAATTCTCATCGGCGTGACAGTCATCGGCTCGTTCCTGACAGCGCTTTACACAAAAACAATCAAGGCTTCCGATACGGCAAGCATAGAATAAGGAGGATAGTGTGAGGAGTACTTCTAGCCACTCACAGCAAAGGCTGTTTCGTGGAGAAGTACTAAGTCTCACACTGGAGAATGCCCAAAATGCGGGCATTCTCCGCACGGATTTGAGATTCCGCAAAGCGGAATCATGGAGGTTAGTGTGAAAAATAAATTTTTCACACGCAAGCTGAGTAAAAATAAAAAATGGAGGATTAATATAATGAATACAGTATTACAGACAAAGGGACTTTGCAAAACATATATCGTGAACAAACATCAGAATAATGTGTTGAAAAACATCGATCTGACAATCAGCAAGGGCGAAATGGTAGCGGTCATGGGACCCTCCGGATCGGGAAAAAGCACACTGCTCTACTGCGTTTCTGGAATGGACAAAGTGACCGCAGGCGAGGTGTTCTTTAACGGCAGGGAAACGTCAAAGCTTGGTGATAAGGAGCTTGCAAGGCTCAGGCTTGACGAAATGGGATTTATTTTTCAGCAGATGTACATGATGAAAAATCTTACCGTGCTTGACAATATCATTCTGCCTGCGGTGAAGTCAAAGAAGAACAACGAGAGCCGGAAACAGACCGAGGAGCGCGGCAGAGCGCTCATGCACAGGCTCGGCATTGACGATGTGGGCGGCAATGATATTAACGAGGTGTCAGGCGGACAGCTTCAGAGGGCTTGTATCTGCCGCAGTATGATAAACAATCCCAAGATGATCTTTGCTGATGAGCCGACAGGCGCCCTCAACCGTGCAAGCTCTGACGAGGTCATGAATGAGCTGCTTTCCCTCAACCGTGATGGTACGACGATCATGTGCGTGACCCACGACCCGAAGGTTGCCGCCAAGTGCAGCAGGGTACTTTACATTGTAGATGGCGGTATCGTCGGTGAAAAAGAAATGGGACATTTTGACGGCGGTGACAAGGAGCTCCGTGACCGTGAAAGAGAACTGAACAACTGGCTTATGGAACAGGGATGGTGATACTTGCAATATCACCGTTGATATGCTACAACACTTGTAGGTGGTGATTTTATGACCGATATTTTGATAGTGGAAGACGATAAGGAACTGGCAGGCTTGCTGACTGACTTTCTGCGTGAGGAAGGATATACGGTGTCAAGCGTGGCTGGCGGAGAACGTGCCGTGCAGCTCTTTGAACGGTATGGCGCAAGGCTTGTGGTGCTTGACATCAATCTTCCCGATGTAAATGGCTTTGCGGTCTGCTCCAGGCTCCGGGAAAATGCGGATACTCCTATCCTGGTTGTAAGTTCAAGAACGGACAAGGAGGATAAGCTGAACGGCCTTGATCTCGGCGCTGACGATTATATTGAAAAGCCCTATGACATTGATATTCTTATGGCTAAGATCAAGGGGATATTCAAACGGCGGTATCAGCGTGATACATTGTCGGCGGACGGTGTGACACTCAATCTCGTAGATAAAACAGCAGTCATCGACGGAAAGCCTGTGGAACTGCCTGCAATGGAATTTGACCTGTTGGCGCTTCTGATCGAGAATCAGGGTAAAACTTTGAAAAAAGAGTACCTGTTTGGCACTGTCTGGGGCAGCGACAGCGATTCGGAGCTGCAAACGCTCCATGTGCATATTAACCGCCTTCGCCAGAAGCTTGGTGATGATCCTAAGAATGCAAAGCGTTTGTTGACCGTCTGGGGTGTGGGGTATAAGTTTATATGAGAGCTTTCAGAAGACTGTGTATTGTAGTGATAACTGTATTTCTTTTGCTGATGGCGGGATTGAATCTATTTTTTGTGGGAGTGAAAGACAGAAATGAAGGCATTTATCGTGTGGAAGCCAAGCGGCTTGCAGATGAGATAGCGGAAACAGGCAATTATGAGCTTGAAAAATATCCCCATATTACGGGCGTGTTCACGGGTGATGAACTCTACCGTTCCGATGAGCATTATCTGATCATAGAAGCAGGAGGCACGCTGTATCGTGTGGAGTATACTGTGGTCAATGGACAGCACAGCATTGCGGCGGTAAACTGTGTACTTGGTGCGCTGCTTGTGCTGATGATTGGTCTTTTGTATTATATCCGGGGGCATATCATCGTGCCGTTCGGAAGACTGAACGATGTTCCGCAGGAGCTTGCAAGGGGCAATCTTGCTGTCCCGATACCAGAGGAAAAAAGCCGTTTCTTCGGAAAATTCACATGGGGTGTGAATCTCCTGCGTGAGAGTATCGAGGACAGCCGCAAAAAAGAAATCACGATGCAGAGGGACAAAAAACTCTTGCTGCTTTCCCTTTCCCACGACATCAAAACGCCTTTGTCGGCGATCAAGCTGAATGCAAAGGCGCTTGCCAAGGGATTATACAAGGAAGAGGAAAAACGGCGTGCTGCTGCCCTGAGCATCAATACCCGTGCGGATGAAATCGAGCGTTTTGTCAGCGAGATTACCAAGGCGGCAAGTGAGGACTTTATGAGCTTTGAGGTCACACAGGGAGAGGCTTTCTTAAGCGATATCATCACAAGAATAGATGCGAGATATGCTCCCCAGCTTGCCATGTCGGGAACGGAGTTTGCGATTCGGAAATATGATGACTGCATCCTTTCCTGCGACCCCGACCGCCTTGCAGAGTGCCTGCAAAATCTGATGGAAAATGCGATCAAATACGGTGACGGCAGATGCATTGAGATCAGCTTTGATAAAATGGACGGCTGTGAGCTTATCACGGTATCAAATACAGGCTGTACGCTTGAAGCGAAAGAACTGCCGCAGATATTCGAGAGCTTTCATCGTGGAAATAATGCTGACAAGGTGCAGGGCAACGGGCTTGGACTTTTTATCTGCCGCAGGCTGATGGGGCTTATGAATGGAGAGGTATATGCTGATATTCGTGATGAATGTTTCTATATAACGCTTGTTGTTAAAATGGCGTAAAGTGACAGCTGCATAAGAAATGTGGGGCATGGCGGTTGCTGTGCTCCTATATTTTTATGATGGTAAATGGGGAATGTAGGTGGTATAATCAAACTTACAAATCAAGAGTTGGGCGGAGGAAATATGAATATTGATTCAGTAAAAATTAACGATGAGAGTGTATTGAAGCTTTTTTCTGAGCACGATGATTATATGATAGAATTTTTGGGCGATGATAAATGGTGCTACACACGATATAACGAGAATGAAAATATAGAAAAAGTATGGGTCGTATCTTCTGAAAACCTCCCGATAGGCTGCATAGCATATAGAAAAAAGGCAGATGGAATAGGTGAAGTTAAGCGGCTGTATATAAAAGAAGAATATCGGGGCAATGGAATATCAAAGGAGTTATTAAAAACGGTAGAATGTTATGCCAAAGAGCAGGGTTGTCATACGCTGTTTTTGGATACGAGGATAACACTTGAGCCTGCTGTTTCCCTATATCGTTCTTTTGGATTTAACATAGTTTTTCAACAAGGACTTTATATTCAGATGGAAAAAGAAGTATAAAGGAACATAGATGTAATGATATACTAAATATTGGAGGCGCGTTCAGATGTATCAGCCAATTGACCAGGTCAAAACCGGTATCAAACTGAAAATGATGTTAAAAGCCGCAGGGTATGAGGTGAGAGATATTCAGGAATACCTTCATTTGTCATGTCCGCAATCAATATACAGGTGGTTTAAGGGAAAGATTTTGCCATCGGTAGAACATTTATGTGCGCTAAGTAAATTATTGAATGTTCATATGGAAGAATTGATAGTTCTGCAAGGACAGAATATAGAAGACCTGTTAGTTGCGCAGAGACAACATATGGAAGACTTGTTCGTCCCGCAAAGACAGCACATAGAATATGATGGTGTTGAAGCGATAGACAATGCAAGAGTCGTAAGGCGGCTGTCATATTTGAAACGTATAAATGGAGCTGCTTAGAACGATTGGACTATCTGTCCAATGACAAATGGAATATTGTAGATTATCCTCTTATTATAGCCATGAAATAGGTTATAATGGGAGGATTTTTTATGCAAAGCAATATAGAGAAAGAAATTGCAATATTATATTTCAATAAAATTTTATGGAGGAATCTAATCTATGAAACTATTTGAATTTGCTTATTGTGGTAATTATAATGCAAGTATATCGAATTTGGCTTTACTGGCTCCGGAAAAATGGAGTTTTGGTAATCAAAAAGATAATGGTATATTAAAAAGATATATAGAACATACTTTTAGCAGATTATATGAAGAAACTAAAGTAGTAGAGGGAACAGCTTATGCAATTTTTAACACAGGATTATTTGATGAATATTTTAAGCCAATATGCGCATACTTCGTAAAAAATGAAGTTCCCAATCGACAACAGTGGTATTTAGATGGGTTTTATACAGAATATCAATTGGCAACAATGGGTGTCATGGATAATCCGGAAAGAGCTAATTATTTTGATGATCCTGCTGAACTGGTATTTGATACACATTTGGATATAGTTCCCCAATATGATCATATATTTGGTGATAGAGAAAATATTGAGAGGTTGCCTTTGGGGATCAGGAATAGTGCTATGCGGGTACAATTGTTTAACGGAGCTATTGATACCGTAAAGAGGATGTTGGAGGCAAATTATAAAACAGCTATACCACAATTTTATAAAGGTAAAATGCAATTATTGGTTCCAATATGTTTGCAAGCGCCAAATGTTCCTGATTTAGCATTAACTTGTATGAAAACAGATGATAAAAGTAAATATTTAGCGTCAACATGTTTGACATTGGAAATGGCATATAATAATGCCAGATTAATTGCAAAGCCGGAAAGTAATTGGCTTCAAGCGTAAAAAATGTTGACAATTTACTATTCCGATGATATCATTTTATATGCAGTTGAGTATGACCCCTTCTGCAATTTGTTTAAGCATGTATTATGTTGGCATGCATTATACTTTTTTTATAATATGTTTCCAAATGGGAGTTTAACCTTATGTTAAGCTCCCATTTTTATCAGGTGTTGTAAGTGTTTATCGGGATTTCTGCCTTGTCCAAATATTCTGCCTGGCAGTATATATCTTGGCACGATTGAACTATCTGTCCAATGACAAATGGAAGGTTGTAGATTATCCTCTTATTATAACCATGAAATAGGTTAAAATAGGAGGATTTTTTATGCAAATCAATATAAATAAAGAAATAGATGATGCAAATGACTTTCGAGAAATCAAGGCGATGGCAGAGAGTAAAGAGGTTGAAGATGTTAAGGAGTCAAAACATGCTGTTTTTAGTTGACTATGAGAATGTTGGAAACACGGGTATGAGAGGCTGTCATTACCTGAATGAGACAGATTCCGTGATTATTTTTTACAGTGAGGCAAAAAAGAATATGGAGCGTAGATTTTTAGAGAATATTACAAATTCGGGATGCGCTTTTGAAATCTGTAAGCTGTGCAAAAAGGGAAAGAACGCACTGGATTTTTATATTGCTTCCAAACTTGGTGAATTATTTGGCAGCGGCTTTGAGGGTACGGCTGTGATCGTCAGTCATGACAATGGATTTCAGGCTGTGCGGGATTATTGGGAGAAAAAGGCAGTACAAAAGCGAAGGGTCTTGCTGGCTGACTGCGTGGAAGATGGCATTGTAAGCAGTAATGAAAATAGTGAACGGAAAAAGGAACTAAGACATCTGCGTGAGAATATGACTATCGGGGGATTCTTTACCGACCATACAGAGAAAATGCGTAGAAAAGCAGTTATAACAAGGCTGTTCGAGGGAACAGAGTATGAAGGGATGATAGAAGAGATCCAAAATCTGATGGTTGAAAAATATAAAACTTCCAGAATGATATACCTGAATTGCCTTCATTTATTTGGCAGGGATGGCGGATTAACGGTTTATAATAGGTTGAAGGGGTGTAAAGAACTGTGAGAAGCAGGAGACATTGGACTTTGGTTAAAGACACGAAGAATGGTTAAGTAAAAATGGTTTAAGAATTGGTTTAAGAGTTGCTATGACGCTCAACTAATCAGATGATTTAATTCTTTTAAATCGCATTTGTAACTTTAGACATGAGTGCCAAATTAGAAATTCAAGTTGAGATATAAACAGGTGTGAATAGAACTTGAAATCACAAATTGTAATCTCAAGTTTTGAGAGGAGATATTTTTATTAAAAAAATAGAGGAGTATTCATGAAAGATAGTTCGGAAAAGACGGCAATTATATTTATTGGTATTCAGGCGAGCGGAAAATCGACTTTTTACCATGAACGATTTGAGGATTATGTTCATATCAACTTGGATACTTTACATACAAGAAATAAAGAGAAGTTGCTGCTGCAGGAATGTGTGGAAAACGGGTACTCTTTTGTGGTGGATAATACGAATCCAACGAAAGCGGACAGGGAGAAGTACATTCAGATTGCAAGGGATCATGGGTATCGTATCCATGGCTATTACTTTCAGTCCTCCGTTTCCGATTGCATTGCAAGAAATCAAAAACGGGAAGGGAAAGCAAGGATACCGGATTAGGCCGTGGCGAGTACGCATCGCAAACTGGAACTTCCGGAGTATGGGGAAGGTTTCGATGAACTATTCTATGTCTGTATGAAAGACGGAAGCTTTATCGTAGACAAGTGGAAGGAAATAGAAGAAGAGGGAGGAAGATTATGAAATTTGATAATTTTGATAAGGAAATGCGCATTTATGAGGAATCAATCGACCAGTATATCCTGCCTGACATGTATATCGTGGCACGATTGGATGGCAGATCGTTTACCAGACTGACAAAGGAAATTTGTAAATTCGAGGCGCCATTCGATATTAAATTTAGAGATTTGATGATCGAAACCGTGAAAACGCTGATGAATGTTGGATTCCGTATTGTATATGGTTTTACCGAAAGCGATGAGATATCGCTTCTGTTTCATCCTGAAGACAGTACATTCGGCAGGAAGATCCGCAAGATCAATACGACTCTGGCAGGAGAAGCGAGCGCAGCGTTTTCGCTGGCGTTAGGGAAAGTAGCAACATTTGACTGTCGTGTGGTTCCGCTGCCTAATAAGGAAAGGGTCGCGGACTACTTTGTATGGCGACAGGAGGACGCACACCGGAATTCCTTAAATTCACACTGTTATTGGGCTCTCCGTAAAGAGGGGGAAAGCCAGAATGATGCTACATTGGAATTAGAAGGGAAGAGCGTGACGTATAAGAATGAACTGCTGTTTCAGAAAGGGATCAATTATAACGAGCTTCCGTCATGGCAGAAGAGAGGGCTTGGCGTTTATTTTACGGATGCCCAGAAAGAGGGTTTTAATCCGGTGAAAAATGAAAAGGTCATAACCCAGAGAAGGGAGCTGTTCGTGGATTATGAGATTCCGCTGGGTGAAGATTATAGGGAATTTGTATTGAGGTTTCTTGAGTGAGGTGCAATTATATGGTTTACTTTTAGAACGGACAAATCACTATTCGCAACATGGAGTATGAGGATGCACAAGCGATTACAGATGCTGAAATTGAGCAAGGGTGGGATGCGTCCATTGAGAAATATGAGAAAAGATTAGAAGACCAAAGATTGGGAAAGGCAATTTCATTGGTTGCAGAATATTCCGGAAAACCAGTTGGATATATAAATGTTTATCCCGATAATACATGGAACATTTGGGGGAAAAGGTTACCCGGAAATCGTTGATTTTGGTGTTTTAGAAAAATATCGAAAGCAGGGTATTGGTACGATCTTAATGGATGTAGCTGAAGAAATCGCTGCGACATATGCGGACACAGTGTACCTTGGTGTTGGACTTCATAGCGGCTACGGAAGCGCCCAGCGAATGTATGTGAAGCGTGGTTATATACCAGACGGTTCCGGTGTTTGGTATCAGGACAAAATATGCAAGCCGTATGGGGAACGTAAAAATGATGATGATTTGGTTTTGTATCTTTCAAAGAAGTTGTTAGGACGGTAGAAAGAAGAGGCATGGTATTAGCTATGCCTCTTTAAAATGATGTAGATTTTGGAAATGGAAGTGATAAAATCAGATTAGTAAAATGGGAATAGAGGATTTTATTATTGGAATACAGATTAGAGAAGCCAAAAGCGAAGAAATGAGAAAGAATATTCGCACTGTTAAACAAATGACAAAGGAGAGGTTGCCGAAATACCGCCCGGAGCTTTTAGATAAAGAAAAACTGGCATCTGCCCAACTGTTACTCCATAAGAGATACTATGAGAGGAAATCCATGGAAATGGCGGAAAAAGCAAAATTGTTCAATATTCCCTGTTTTGTTCCTGCCATAGATGGGAACACGGAGTTTGGAAGAGATGTAAAGTCACTGAATAAGAAACTACCCATATACATAAAAGCTAGATATCATTGTTAATCAAAAACCAGTTTTTTGTATGCGGTGCATCCGAGGAGCAGGGAATTGGAGTTAGAAGTAATGCGTTTGCGGAATGAGATAAATAAGATCGGTCTGAATGTGAATTAGATTGTGAAAATAGTAATTCCCATATATATAATGAAAGTGATAAGATAAAACTAAACTTGCAAATGGAACAAATAAGAGATTTGCTGATGATATATGCTTCTAATATTGGCATCATCTGATGTATGAAAATGGTGTGATAAACGGAGGGATAACTATTATGGAGTATAGAATGTGTGAAGATTGTTTTAAAAACAAGTGGCTGAAGAAATATATAAAAGAAAACGGAGAAATCTCTAAATGTTGTAAATGTGGGGAAGCTGGCAGAGTAACAATTAACCTATACGAGAAAAAATTCCAGAATTTATTTAAAGGCGTTTTCAGATATTATTATTCAGAAATTCTGTATAATGCCCATTGGGGTGGAGCTTGGAGTTGGGTGGATTTATTAGAAAATGAAAATGAGATTTTTAACTTTAAATTAGATTTTTCGAGTTCAACAGAAGAAAAGGATTTGTATGATG
>VIDP01020992.1_pt1 | contig 15862 bp, 18 predicted proteins | sample 5025131 | NCBI WGS metagenome assembly VIDP01 (sample SAMN11853144, study PRJNA449069) | gut metagenome | isolation source: stool from male vole | host: Microtus ochrogaster | place: USA:Florida | collected 2017
TCCAAGTTTTGCAGCAACTATATTGGTTCTCTGGAATTTTCTTCTCGGTATTTTATCATAAACTTTCTGCCCACGGGGTGCATATCCATACTCACGGTCAATACATGAATCTATACCTGTTTCGTCGAAATATGCTATTTTTTCTTTCGGAATATCTTTTATTTTTTCCTTATATTCCTTTACTTTTTCAGGATTTTGTTCTTTATAACATAATGTCTTTTTTTTCGTGTGATTCCATTTCTTTTCAAGGCTTTGCTTACTGCCTACGGGCAACAAACCGATATCTCTTCCTGTGTATCATCAGGATGTTCCGCTACATATGCTTTCAGCTTTTCCGGGTCTATTTTTTTAAAACTCCTGTTAAAGGGTTTGTTTGATAAATCACCTGTTTCTTCATATTGTTTTACCCATCTGTGTACCGTGCTTTTTACTACTCCGAACACTTTGCCTGTTTCTTCATATGTATGTCCTTCTTTTTGATATGCTACTGCTGTTTCCCTTAAATCTTTACTTTTACTTATATTTTTATTATATCACTTTTCTGTTCCTTTGTAAAGTAAATTGACTATAATTGGTATTTCTGACATTTTAAATCGAACATTGCATATGGTTCGAAATCCATCCTTTCCGTTTCTTATTTTGAGCGATTTTGATTTTAGTGTCTACTTTGAAATCCTAATTAGTGAACTATGAAATTGTATGAGATAAGAAAATATAAAGAAATCTCTACAATTATTCAAATCTTTAGGGTTCAAATTCTAACAATGTATCTTTACAGGATACTCTCGACATAAGATTCGATAGTATTGTCAACCTGCCGTATAATCTCACTAATTTCATTAGTTTTAAATAGTGAAGTTTTAGAATAATCAAATGATTTATAATTATGAATCTTTTCTTTGACTTTTAAAAAGTATAGTGTAATTTGTTTACAGATATATACAAAATAAGCCCGACCAAGAGTACTATCTTCTTTTATCAAATCCAAATCTGCAATAATATCATAACATCTGTTCTCTTCTTTCAAAAACGCATTAATGACTGAACATTGACGCATCATTTCATCAGTTTTGTCCTTCACGCGCTCAAATAGTTGAGAGTAGTTTTCAATAATCTCATTAATGCACAAATTAGGATTTTCGGTGAGCAATATCATCTGCATATCAGCATATCCCTCTTTAAATATAAATCGTATACACTTTATATCTTCAGTTACCTGATCTAAGTTACTAAAATACTTTTGCAGATTGTGGTACACGTCTTCACATATTAGTTTGTATACAAATTCCTTCAAAATGGTATCGTTCGATAAATTGACATTATCAATATCAACAAAGAATTGGTCAAATTTCATAACATAGCTCGTAATAATTTCGCTGTCAAAACACTTTGAGAATACGTCATATAAGATTTTGTTTATTTCTATTTCACCAAAATTAGCTAATTTATTTAGCAGAAATGAATGGAAATTTTCCTGTAATTTATCCATATAATAGTAGTTGTTTATATTATTAAAAAAATCAGATTCTTTTATCAATTCAAAAACTTTATCAGAAAATTTTTCTATAATTGAAGCTATATTATCAACACCGTCCTGGTTCGAAAAGAGGTCAGAATCAAGGCATCTTTTTATTAATAGTGCTATATAGCATTTTATAAAATGGAAAGCTCTTGTTTTTCTGAGATCGTTATCTTGACCAACATGATGTGCAATCTCATGGGCAAGAATTCGAGTCGTATCAGTTACATTATATATGCTTCTTTCGTTTATATGAATAACAAGTATATTTAACTCATTATCAATATCGCAATTATCTGTGATAGACTCAACATATATATCTTTTTTAATATCGGGCGTGATGAGGAATACATACTTGTTGTTTGAATGTCCATTTAGTGCCTTAGCCATCTCATTCGCAATAGAAGTATAATATGCTATTAGCTTTGGTGGAACGTCAAAAAGCATTAACTGATAGGGATCTGACATGATGAATCTTCGTTCGCTGTGCATAATACTTGAATCTAATGTCAAAATGCTCTTATAAAAAGAATTTGATATATCTACCAGATCTTCAGCCAAATCCTTGGCAATATTAGCTTTCTTGGTGGAGTTATTTTTCGAGTTGTCGCAAAACCTACCAATTATCTTTTCTTTTATATACCTTACAAAATACATATACGGCTCAATATAACATACGCTATTGTATTTTGAAAATCCTCTTTTTAATGTTGTACTTATAGCAAGTCCGATTTCGTTAAGCATCAGCTTTATCGAATCAACATAGTCTGTGTCTCCACCATAAATTTCAACTAATTTGCTGAAATCTATAGAACGGATTTCTTTTTTATAGATATCTTCAAATTTACAGTATAAAGTAGATATCTTTTGTTCAGGAAATTTGGTTTCGCATTCTTTCGCAGTAAAATCACCTGACGGCTCACAGCCAATATGAACACGTGAGGTGATAACATCATTTCCGTGGAGTCGTTTGCTCATTTCTGACAATTGATGCCATGTAATGCCTTTGTATCCAGACAAATGATCATATCTCCCAATGGTTTCCATTCTGAACGAGCTCGAAACATTGGATGCGACAATATCCTGTCCACTAACACTGACAAGAGCATTAATGTTGTCTGTTGCGTTTGATTTGTCAATGTCCTTACTTTTATATCCATAAATAGTAGTGATATCATGAACAGCAAAATGTTTATCTATCAAAAGAATGAATCTTATCTTTTCAAGTGTTTTCAGATAATCTTTTAACTCCGTTTTTTTACCGTTACAAATCATTACAAAGTCGTTATGGTCGAAAGTATGAAACAGTCTCATGCTTGACTTATCAATGATTTCCAATATTTTCATCTTTACCACTTCGTTTACACTTGCACACTTATCCAATGCCGCAGATGAAACTATTTCTTCTCTTTCACTTTGTGACCAGGAAGGAACATTTATAAATGAAATAAATACAACACTTGTATTGTTAATCTCATTTAGAAAATCATTATAAGAACTTTCTTTCTCTCCATCATCGGCAGGTAGAGCGATAATACCTTGTTGGATATGTAAACCATTGTCTATCGTTTTTTGCCTTGATTTTATCTCTTCATTATAGCTTGTAACAAGCAGGTCTTCTGGATGATTATCCAATGAATTTTCAGACTTACTGATCACTTTCAATTTAATCCAATCGTAATAGCACTCCGACTTGAATACGCCCACAACAGAATCATCAATGGATTCGTTTGCACCTTTTCCTAAAAGCATTAGCAGAAAATTTTTCATTGTGTTACCTCTGTAAACTTAATATTAATTTTTTAAGCCAAGAACACTTGTTTGCGCACTTGGCTTAAAAATTAGCGATTAATCTTTATCCTTTTTTGTAATCGGTGTTAGTCCATTTTGTTTTTTCGTTTCAACCGTTTTCACAGACTTAACAGTATCGATTCGGTTACTATCGATAAAGCAGGATTTTTGCCTGGCTTTCCTTTCGGTCAACCGATAAACTGGAAACTCCAATTTACGTTCGGATGATATTACTTTTAATCGCAACATTTCTAAAAATTTCTCCTTTTTCAGCACTGCTTAACAAGCAAACGCTGTTATTTTATAAAGAGGTACATCTATACATACCATCTTATCATAAGTATACACCAATAGCTTATTAAAAATCAATTGTAATTTTTAACGAAAATATCCCCGAAATATATTGTAACTTTTGTACATTTTAACTATATCCAGTAATTATATAACTACTGTCCACAACATAGTGGCATATGATTTTATCATATGAATTTCAGAATATGTGACTTTTTCAAAATCAAGATAAAAACAGCATAGTGTAAAAAAATTAACTTTATTTTGCTTAGGTCGTAGATAATGATTATTTAACACATTCTAAATCTCCGTCATCGGAGAAAACTACTCCTAAGCAAGTAGATGGATTTTTTTTATTTAAAGAGTTAACGTATAGCTTAGTGGAATTATAACGCGATCCTCTAGCCAGCGAACCTTCACACGATTCATCAATATAACCATCATAAATACAACCATATGCGTAACAATTCAGATTAATATCTAAAATGAGTCCACCATCAACCTTTGCAAACTGTGGAAGACATTCGATCAACTTGTTGCATGGCAGTATATTCTTGCCCTTAAATCCACGCCCTGCTTTACATAACCGATTTGCTTCATTCTTAGCATCATCATCTGAATTAAAAATCACAAAAGACGTTCCATGGTTCTGATCAACAACGTGATGGAGAATGTTTTTAAATTCAACCATGTTGCTTTCTAAAGGCGAATAATCAAAAGAATGTAACACTTTGTCGATCATCTTGTCCGAATCACTTGAACGATGATTAAACTCACAGAATGCGACTTTATAATAATCAAATAAGTTGAAATTCTTACATCTTGCTGACCAGTTTAAATAACCAGATATTTCAATGAAATAATAATCAGTAAATAAATCGTTTACATCAGATTCGCTAACGATACCCCTAATATAATATTTATTATTATAGTATCCAAGAACGAGAACGTGTATATTATCTAACGATTCCAAAATCTTTCTAATCAATCGTCTGCTATCGTTGTCAAAACAGATATTCTCATTATCATATAAAAAAAATATTGGATAACGATCAATATTATTTTCAAAGGGCAAAAAGACAAGTTTAGCATTACATTTTTTTCGCTCGTAATTCTCACAGGATAAATCAGTAATAAGATTAATATCTGGAAAGTGAGGAAATAATTTTATGTATTTAATCAAATTGGTATGTAAATGCTCCTGTTCACTTCTACTTAGTTTTATGTTTGTATTATCAGGGAATACTATATTACGTATATATTTGTAGAAATTGTCAATATACAACATCTATTTGCCTCCATGCATATATTTGACATTTACCAAAATGGTAATGCCATAGTTTATATCAATTATAAATCACCTTATTCCAAATAGCAAGTGCTTTTACAATATTTGTGTAATTGCCGTTAATTGTTGTCATTCTGAGAAACTGTTCATATATAAACAGCTTGTGGATTTTTGAGCATAATTTTGACAATATGAAGCAAAAATCCTCAGGTATATTGACACATGGCAGAGGTTTCAATACAGTAGTTGGCAAAATCAACTTAAAAACGTTCGTTGATTTCTATGTAAACAAGTTCTGAATGAAAAATTGCAGATTAACCCTGAATAGGTTTGTTATAAAAATTGCCAATCAATATAATATACAATTATCTTCATTCGTAATCGTGAGGCGAAACTCATTCTGTAAACTTTGATGTATCTTTAATATCGAATTCACGAATTTACCCATACGCTGTTAGAAGTGTTCTCCACGCTCTGAGAGCTGCCGAACCAACCGCTTTCCTTAGCGTAATGTGTCAAACTTACACGGTAATAGTAACCGCCTTTTACCGACACAGCATAGTTATTGAGATAGTAACTGCTGCTGTCTGATTTCAGCAAATCATCATTAGGCTTTTCCTCGTCCCAATGGACACCATCGGAACTATGTTCTATGGAAATATCCTTGTAGCCAATTGATTTCATTATATCATTACTCTGTGTCGTTCCGCTGATATATATTTTTTTTGATGAAGTAGAAGCAGATATTGTTATATAATAACGGCTAATCAATCCTGCTGTTCGTACTTGATTGCTGTCTGATATGCTTGTGTAAACATTGGAAGCTGCCTTTACAGGCATTATAGGAACACTGTATGTTAGTACACTCGCAACACATAATGCTAATGCTTTTTTATTCACTTTTAATTTCCTCCTGTCATTTTATTGAAGCTACTATTTTTTCACATTCGTCATAAGGTACATCAACAGAAAACATAAAAAATTCTGTTTTACCTTTTAAATACATTATGGTATATTGGTTATCTTCCTTTGAAACTATTGCCGAAGAACCATTCACTTCCGTTTCGGAAATATTAAAATGGTCACTTGGAATACCTATTTTCGGAATTTCATTATGATATTTTGAGAAGCATAAACTAAAGTTTTGTGTACCGTTCCAAAATATAAACATAACAGTATTTCCCACATCCTCATTAATGTTTGTGCTAACTTCTGTCAGCACAAACCCCTCCGGAATATAATGGGGCGTTTCAAACTCAATATCATATTCGGCAAGTTTGGCAATGAAACCGTAAGGGTCGTCCTCTGATGTGGGCAGATAAATTTCTTCTTTCGGCTTGCCAAAGTCAACGGCAAAACCGCCTTTGGTAAATTCTATCAAAGCCGATACAATATTCATATCCCGAGCCGCCACGGACAAACAGTTAGCCGTAAAGATGAGTACGAAACAACACAGTGCCGGAATAAACCTCTTGAATATATTCACAGGCTTTTTCGCTGCCCTATCATATCTCCTTATCCGCTCGTAGAGCCTGTCTGTATTGTGCGGAGTATAATCATCTCCAGACAGCTCGGAAAGCTGTGATGTAAGCTGTTCTATGTGGTCAAAATCACGTTTGCGAAGCGGCTTTGACGTTTCCCTGTCAAGCTCGGTCTTGATATAGCTGTACGCTTCCACAGTAAACTCCTTGTCGACGTTTATTTTATCTGCAAGGTCTTTCATGGCTTTTTGCTCCTTTGTTTAATAAATGTCTGAAAATACCCGATTTCTTTCAAGGATTTTCAAAAAAAGTTATTTTTGTATACTTTCACAAAAATCACTTTGCGATTTTGTTTGTTTTGACGGCATATTTTTCAAGTTTTTTCTTTATCCTGTGGACACGAATATACAGGCTGTTCATGTTAAGAGCGTTTTTATTTGCCACTTCTTCACGTTCTCCGCTGTAATAATCGATTAGTAATTCAAGTTCGTCCACAGTCAGACAGTCAAATGCACTGTCGGTTATTTCGGGAAAATTGCTCTCCGCTTCTATTTCCTCGTAATCCTCCATTGGAAGAAAGGACGGATTTTTCCGTATGTATACCTTGATTTCATTGTCCGCTGTACGGTAAAGCCACAGCTTGATATTCTCGCCCATTTTCAGACGGTTACGCTTGCGGTAAAGAATAAAGAAAACCTCTTGTGTAACGTCCTCTGCTGCTGTCATATTGCCGCCGAGCTTATATTTGCAGTAATTCAAAATTACTGTATAATATCTGTTTACTATTTCATCAAACATTGTTATGCTCCTTTTGTAATAAGAAGTTGAAATGTCATATTATATATAAATGTCGAAAAAATGGGATTTTCTTTCATAAATTTTTAAAGTAAATATATTTTGTAGGATTAACCAAATTTAACTGCTATTTTTTGTTAATTCTGCAATACGATAATTATATCAATTAAATTGTCACATGATAATACTTATTTTACCAAAATTAAACGAACATATCAAGTCTGAAAACAATAAAAAATTCCCCGAATACGCAACCGCAGTGTGCATATTCGGAGAAACGTTTTATTTTTCATTAAATTATACAAATACATTATTTCTGAACTTATTCCAAATATCCTTTAGTCTGATTGAATGCAATTCTTTCGGATATATTATTCTGTGAAATAGTTCTGTCCATCTGTTCAAGAAGAAACCGTGAACGTATCTGCGACATTTCTGTCTGTGCTTTCATAATGTCAATCAATCCGGATAAATCTTTTGTTTCTCTGGCAATTTCAATTGCAGCTTTGGTTGCATCCAAAGCAACATCTAAATCACGCATCATAATAGTATAATAATTCTGAATGTGTAGTATTTTTAGTTCATGTTCCTGATTCATCTGCGTCAGAAGAATTTCTTTTTTGGCTTGGATTTCTGCAAGTCCGATTTTCAGACGAGCTTTAATTTCAGCACGTTTTGTTTCTTCCTGCTGTTTGCAAATATTATATTCTTTTATAGAATTTGTGATGTTATTTACAGCACCGAAAATACCCGAAATAGCTGCTGATGCAGGGTCTGCACAAATTGTAATATCACTATTCTTATTCTGTGGTGTATCTTCACACTCTGTATATGATACATCAATATATTCCTTTTCCATAATCTTTCACCTTATTTTCCGAATAGTTGTTTAACATAGGATTTATAGAATTGTGGATATGTATCTTTCATAGTGTTGACGGTTTGAATAGCACATTCTGCAAGTGGAACATTGGCTTCCTGAATTGCCAAATCAAGAATCTGCATAGCCTGCTGAAATATCTTGTCATTCATATTTCTGAACATATCAAGATATAAATCTGCTAATTCTCTGTTTTGTCTCAGATAGTTCCGATATAATTCTGCCTGTACACAGTAAGCCTCACAAATGAGAATATTTTCAACACTTTCCAGAACGCTTTTACCACTGGAAACAATATTCTGCTGAATTAACTGAAAATTCATAACGTCACCCAATCAGCCAGACAGCATTTTCCAATGACTGATTTGTCATAGCAATCTGCCTGTGAATATCTGTATACTGTTCTGTAACCTGATACTGATTATCAATGAACTTTGTAGAAAGAGAATCAGCAATCAGCTTTGCAATCTGCTGTAAACTACTTACACGTTCTTCCGTATTGCTCTGACTTATATTTTCAGCAGTTTTACGGAACTTGTCCATAAGCTGTTCAATCTGATTTTTTTCATCACTTATGAAATTTGGAATTTCCTGTACAGCGTACTTTGCCTGTCTTAATTCGTCACGCTTTGCTTTCATCTGTGCTTTGTACATTTTAGCCTGCTGCATATTCTGTTTGGCTTCATAATATTCTTCTGACGAAATATTATGAAACAAATCTGAAACCGAAGGCAATACCCATGTAGCAAGCGCACGGTCTACACAGTCAAGCTGTTCACTCTGTGTAACAGCACAAGTTTCCAGATTGATAAAATCCACTTTTAATGACAGCTTCAAATCACTGTGCTGAGAATCAAGAGTTTTAAGAATACGGTTTATTTCATCTAAAACTTTCTGTTTCCAGCGTACAAAATCCTGCATTTTGTTTTCAACTTTCATACACGCATAGGCAAGATTGCCATAAGCTTCCTCATAAGCACGCTGACCTTCGCTGACATACTCACGAGCCTGATAATTCCATTCTGCAATCTTCTGACGCTTTTCGTAGTTATCCTTTGCCTTGTCAAAAAGACCCATTATCAATCACCCCTCTACAAAAGATGAGCAGGCAAGACCATTCGGGTCAACAACTTTCTTTTTTCTTTCACAGTAATTATCTTTTGCAAAAATGGTTCCACTTTTGTAAAAACCAAAGTACTCGCACTCATAGCAAGCATGAACACCTGCTCCGTCTTCCGGAACAAAGTTACTACAAGTGCTGTCACCTTCTGTACTTCTGCCTGTTTTTCTGCACCTTCTGACACTTCCCATTGGGTCATAGTAAAAACAGTCCCAACATTCTCTGCCTTCTGCCATAATAAAAAACCTCCTTTATTTTCTTAATCTTCCACAAAACTGGAGCATACATAACTGCTTGCATTTGAAATCCTCTTGTTATGATAGGTGCATTTACCGCCTGCCAATCCGTCTTTGAAGTAAGTGCAATCATAACAACAGCCGTCAGAATCTTCCTTAAAATAGCCACACGCCGGTTTATCATATTCAACGTCAATATTCTGTTTGTTGCAATGCTCCGCATTCTGCCATCTCCAACCGCCACTCGTACCGCAATATATGCAATCGCCACAGGTTTTTCCCATTATTGCCACCTCTTCTCATAAAATATTTTACAATGTGAGTTACCCATTATATTCGAATCTGGAGCAAGAGCCACCACTTTTACTAACCCTTTTCCCTGTTACACAACAACATCCTTGTCTATAATATGCGCAGTCCCCACATTTGCACAGAATTTTTCTGCCTACACTTGCTAATCCATACTTAAGAAAATTACTCGCAATTTCTGAAGAAACATCTAAATCTTTTGAATAGTGTTTTGCCTCTTCAAATAATCTTTTATATTCTGCACGTTCTGCTGAAAGTTTTTCAATCAAGCTATCATCATCATACCGAATTGCATCTATTGTATGATTGACAACAGAAAGCAATTTTTTCTCTGCCTTGATGATTTTACTATTTTTTTCATTTCCATATTCTGAAGGATATCTAAAAAATTCCCATACAAGGTCATATGCTTCATCATGAATAGATTGCAATTTTTCATTATGACAAAAGCGAAGTTCATATAACGCCTGTTCAGCAGAATTTACATCTGTGTAGCAAGCAGGCGGAAAATCCTTTTTTCTTTGCTCTTCTTCCTTTTTACGTCGTTCTTCTTCCTCTTTACGACGTTGTTCCTCTTCTTTTTTAAGACGCTCTGCTTCGAGCTTTTCCTTATTCTTAATTGTTTCAAATTCTTTACGGAGTGCATTAAATATATCACGGACTTCTGATAAACGTTCTAAAAGCTCCAAATCAGACATATCATCTGCATCATCAATAAGTTTTTCAAGAGAATCTTCACAACAATACAAAAGATTCATTGTTTTGGCAGGATACTTATTATTTTCAGTTTCATGACTACGCTTGAGTTTTGTAAGTTCATCACTAAGAGCAAAAATACGTTCAATGATAATTTGTCTAAACAAGCCAGAATAATAAATATCTATCAATTGTTCCAATGAAGTAGTTGGCTTCTGCTCTGAAAGTTTCAATAAATCATTAATTCTTCTGTTTTCTCCAAAGCCTGCATTAATTTTTTCTGCCTCAAAGTCTGCAATGCTCATATGCATATATTTCTGACAAGCCGTTTCCTGCAACTGGTTGACTTTTATGTAAACAGGGTTCTGTTCCCAGTATTCTGCACTGGCTTCCTTTACAAAATTTCCGGAACAGGAAATAATTTTATACAAAAAGCCAGTCACTTTTGAAATAGGCCACCCAATAATAGAGCCTATAATACTCCCAATAATAACACTTTTCAAAGAAAGTCCAACACTTATTATATAAAGAAGAAGAATAATACCACCAATAGTAGTGCATACTTTTTCTTCCACTTCTTTTACTTTTTTTGAATCAACAGAGGAGCTATTATTATTGGAATCTTTAATGTGCTTTAACACTTCCAAATAATCATTCAGCTGCTTAGACGCTGTATCTGAAGGCTTCTGAGATGAGCCACATTTACTACAAAATTTCGCACTGTCTGGCAATTCACTACCACAATTTTTACAAACCATATTAAAGCACTCCTACAAAATCAACTCAGTTTTCATCTCAAACTAAAAAATACTTCATATCAGCTATTATATCATAAAAAATATTATATGTCAATACTTTTTAGTATTATTTTTCAAAAAATTTAATCTGACCAAATATGGTCAGACAAAATTTATTTGTTATTCTGTCAGGTCAATCAGCTTCAGCATAATGTCAGCGACTGTCTTTAGCTTGTCATCAGGCAGACGTTTAGCACAGTTCATAATCATATCCATATAAAACTTTCTGCTTTCTGTATCTTCGTGACGTATAGTATCATTAAAAAACTCGCTGTAACTCAGCCCCAGAGCCTCAATAATCTTATCAAGCGTTGTCATCGTGGGACTTTTCAAACCACGCTCCAAATGTCCGAGAAACGCCGGATTGATACCTGCCAACAAAGCAAGTCTTTCCTGACTCATTCCACGCTGTAAACGATGATAACGGATTCTTTCGCCGACTTTGTTTTCCATAAGATAATACCTCCAGTATCTTTTAGTATTATCTTATGATGTCCAGTTAACAAGTTCAATATACAAAGGATATTTATATATAGCACTTTTTAGTATATATTTATTATATCTTCCTCCGAAGTTTCTGGATTCAATCCAAATAATTCATACAGTCGCGTTAACAAGTAGCCGTTGTGCGGAATATCATCAAGTTTTTCTGCCTTTTCATATTCTCCGATACTGTTCAGAAAAACAGCAAGTTCACCGCTGTAATAGCTGTAAATCAGTTCATCAATGCTGAAATTATGTTTTAAGTCAAGCAGATTATTCAGTTCATTTCCAAGCATTTTCATGAAATTCATTCTTTTCTGCCTATCAACAGCCAGTGAATCGCCATGACCGGAACTGTAAGCCACCCGAAAAACAAACCTGCAATTAAAGTTTTCATGAAGTAATTGAAAGCGTTAAATGTATAGACAGCTTCAAGGTGCATCAAATGATACTTCAGATAACCAATACTTTTGTAGCCTAAAAAAGCATATAAAAGAACTAAAAGCATATTCTTTTCCTCCGTAAAATGATTTGTAAGTTGTCCTCTTACAAGTTTATCATAGCATATTACCGGAAAAAAGAATACCCCAAACAGTTACCGGATTTTATTTTTTTCGGAACTATTTTACAGAAAATACCTGAAATCATTCGTCAGGATTCTGCGATTGATGTCCTCCATAAAAATACATAAATATAGTTCTGCATACTGTAAGGCAATTTTCTTATCTTTGCACATTCTCGCACCGCCTGCCGACTGATACAGTTTTTCACAATATTCCGAAATATCCGCTCCTTTCTGGATTTCCCATATCATATCAAGCCAGTCTGTTTCATTCAATAAAATATTCTGATATGCAATTTCCAGCACAGGCTGTTTTTTCGCTATGTCTTTGGGAGTTTTCAGAGATATTCTGGTAATAAGTTGTGTTGCCATACGTTCAAGCGTCATGGGAATTTCTTCATTCGGCTCGCAGTTCTCATAATACCATTCATTTAGATTACTCAGATGTGCAAAGCAGTAATCAGAAAAATCAATATCGGATTCGTCCTGATAATGTCGCCGGAGCTGGTCATATAATTCAAGATATGACTGATAAGTATCAAAATTCTTGCCGTTATCTGTTTTTATTTTGTAGTCCGTTCTTTCAAAGATATTCGCAAAATTCGGACTATAATTTTTCCGGTCTGTCATCAGCTTATGTTTTCTGCTGAATACCGCACTGTATACATAAGGTTTTATAGCTTTCAGTTCCGGACAGGAGTTGACTTTTCTAACAAGTTCGCCGATATTTTCAAGAAAGAAATTACTTTTTCTACCTTTATACAGAAAATCATGCTGTAAAGCCATCTGATACAATAACACCTGTTCTTCGGAATCTGTTTTTTCTGCTTCTGAAATTTCAGAAAATCCGGATAAACTTTCCAAACGTTTTTTATAGGTCTTTTCCATTCTTATTGCTTTAGAAAATTTTTCTGCATTGCCGGACTGCTCCAGCCAACACAATATTTTCTGTTCTTCGTCTTCCATGTTTCCGAATAATAAACCTTTTTCCGTTGCCAACGCCGTATAAATAAACAGCAAATCTTCATTCTGATTTTTATAAATCAGTCTGTCCAGTTCTGCAATCATAACACTTATATTATCACTGCAAATCCCATATTTCCGCAGTAATGCAAAAAATTTTTCCCTGTACACATCCGCCTGCTCCGAAGCATTTTCCATTGTCAATCCATAATCCTGTAAAATTTCTTCCGTTGAAATATCGTTCTCCGCTTCTTCATCAAGCCAGTGCTGTAATTCTTCATATTCATTCATGACAAAACGCCCCTTTCTTTTTCTATACTACCACAAAATCAGCTTTTTGTAAACTTAAAACAGTTCGTTTTTTTCCTTGATATAAGAATCGTTTTACATCAAAAAAGTTCTGAGACTACCACAGCAGGTAGTCTCAGAATATGCTGATTTTGTGAGAATGCACGGAAATATATAGCTCTGTCTGTTTATGCACATTGATTCTGAAATTTATTCTCACAGCAAACCAGAATAAATATGTGAAGACGTAAGATTTTCATATTTACAGACATCGCAAAAGTGCCTCTTTCCGTTCATTTCTGATATTTAAATTATACCACAAAATCAAAGAAAAGTCGTATCCGCTCAATAACTCAATGACCAGTCAAAGAAGTACCAACGGACTCTATAGACGAAATGAAAGAAGTTACAGTCTAATCTAAACTGTGGCTTTTTTAATCTTGTTTATGGAGTTTCTTATACCTTTTTAAACTGCTCGCTATATTATTGAGCGGATACTTTTAGGTCAAAATCAAGATATAAAATCACCAGATATAAAGTCTGTTTCAAGCCTCATATACCGAAAATGTCCATCAAAAAACCGCTTGTGAAGATTATATTTCTTCTACAAGCGGTTTAGCTTTACCTTCTATATCTCAACCAAATAGCTCCATTTGACTGAATTTTTACATCTGATAAGGAGAACTCCTGCATAGCACTCTTTTCAAAAATCGGTTTACTGTTTTCACCGGCAACAATCGGAGCAACAACAAGGCTCAGTTCGTCCATCAGATTCTCTCGTTCAAAAGCACCATTGATGATACTTCCACCCTCAAGCAACAGCTTTTTGATTCCGAAAATACTGTAAAGCTTATTCAAGGCAACATTCAAATCAATATCATCTTTGCCCGCAAAAATATAGGAAACTCCTATACTACGGTAATAAGCAAGCACTTCTTTTGAAGTATTTTCACATAAAACCTCAATAATATGACAGTCATCATAACCTGGGTCAGAATCATGAATCCTGCTGTCCTTCCAACCAACTTTGCCATGACGGTCAAATGAAATAGCATAATAATTATGCTTCTGAGCAATAAAATCTTCACATGGAATTTCAGCATTTTTGAAAGCCGTCAAATCAGGCTGAAACCCATTTGTAAAGCTCGACTCCATAGTCACTCTGCCACAGACAAATGCATCACCTTTCAACTGCCGATTAATCTCATAATAGTTTTCACTGACTTCCAAAGCCTTTGCAGAATTAAGAAAATCACCAGTAACCTTGCTGTCAATCGAAGTCACCATATGGCAGATGATAAACGGACGGATTCCGTGTTTTTCAATCCACTGTTTCGCATAGGAACAGCTTGCTGTAATCTCACCGCCACGCTTGTTGATTTCACTGATTGCCATTTGCACCAGCTTTCCTGCAACTCCCTGCCCACGCAGGCTGTCATCTACAAATGTTTTTTGAATATTATAGACGTTTGGGGATATTTCAGGAAATGTGATGTTAGCAACTTCCTTTTCATTATCATCCATAAAACTGATTTTAGTGTAATATATTTTGTAGTCCATCTTAGCCTCCTGTCAGTGTTACGATAGTATATTCATGTTTCAACGCCTTTGTAAGTTTGCCAAAAACGTCACTTGTCTTTATCTCTTTCCCCAATCTGCCGCTTATATCGGCAGGTCTGCCCTTTTCCACAGTCATAATGTTTCTCCATTCTTTATGTACTCATACAAAGCGATTGCATGATGAATTGCAAAGGTTGTGTGGTATTTATAGGCTTCCAGGTCGGACTTTATAGTAGTAATCGCCGTATTAACATAGCCGGGATTTTCTTTTTCTTCCTCGTAGAATGTAACATAGTCCCCCTCGCTGCTTTCGTTCGCCTACACGGCGATTTCCAAATTGCAGTCATTCTTTTCTATGTAGTAGAAAACAGAATTTTCCGCATTGTTCTGCACTCCTGTCACCAATTTCTCGACTGCATCTGCACTGTCTCGATACACCATGAGTATCGTATCATATGCAATCTGCGTGATAGAATCATAAACGTTTCTTGTGATTCCCTCGTCGTCTGTATAATCATACTGGACAATCCAGAACGGAAGACAATAGGATACTGACAAATTTTTAGACTCCGCATATTGCTGTGCAGTTTCGATAAATTTCACTTGTTGGTATCTCGCTTCATTGTTATTTTTCCAGTTAAACTCCGAATTTGTCCACACCTCAACATCATAAGAAACTCCAGCTAATCTTGCATCATAATCAACCAGACTGTTATACTCATCAACTTTGTCGAAAATATTATAAATCGCCGTCTGGTAGCTATCCTCATATAACCACGTATTTTCACCGGTCAGCAGATACA
>VIDP01155084.1_pt1 | contig 15792 bp, 11 predicted proteins | sample 5025131 | NCBI WGS metagenome assembly VIDP01 (sample SAMN11853144, study PRJNA449069) | gut metagenome | isolation source: stool from male vole | host: Microtus ochrogaster | place: USA:Florida | collected 2017
AGAAGAATGGCAGGACGCTTGGCTGAAGCGAGAATCTCAACGGCGCGCTTCACTGACTCGGCGTTAGGAGCAACCTCCGAATAGATGTCAACGGGAGAATAGAAAAGTTTTTCGGCATCCTCACGGTTCATGATCTCACCGAGGGCGGGGGTGGTCATATCAATATAAACACCACCGGGACGACCGCTCACAGCGGCACGGTAGGCGCGGGCTACAGCCGCAGGAATATCTTTGGCGTGAGAGCAACGGAAGGCTGCCTTCACGAGGGGACGGGCGGTATTAAGCTGGTCGAGCTGCTCGTAGGTACCCACATTCATATCCACCATAGTGGGGTCGGAGGCACCCGAAATCTGAATCATAGGATAGCAGTTGACGGTAGCGTTGGCGGTGGCGGTAAGACCGTTCATGAAGCCGAGCGACGAAACGGTGAGAAGCACACCGGGGGTGCGGGTAAGATAGCCGTGGGTAGCGGCGGCCATACCTGCCTGCTGCTCAAAACGGAAGCCATAATAGTTCATGCCGATTTTCTGCATGGCATAGGCAGCCTCGGTAACAGGAATACCTACAAGACCATAAACATCGTTGATGCCTACACGTTTCAATGCTTCGGCGAGAATATACATACCGGTCACCTGCTCGGGAAACTGAGGAGCGGTGGTTTTGGCAGCGGGAGTTGTATTAGTTGTTGACATAACTTGAATTTCTTTATAATGGATGATGTTTTTTAAAAGAGGAAACGGAGTCTGAAACCGGTCTACGGCTCATAACTCCGTTTCCCATAAATTTTTATTCTATAGCACTAACTTTATTTGGCTGCGGGAGCGGTCTTAACAGGTTCGGTTGTGCCGTTTTTAGCAAATTCGGCCTGCTGTTCTGCAGTATAACCGAGTGAAGTAAGCACCTCTTCGTTGTTGCCGCCCAAAGTAGGAGCAGGACCATAGGTAGGCTGATAGTTACTCATGGTGAAAGGACAACCAACGGTTACAAATTCACCGATTTCACCACCCTGATTAATTCTTACGAGGGTATTGCCGTCATAGAGGCTTTCGTCTGACATCATCTCCTTGGTTGAGAGCACGGGACCTACAGGCACACCTGCTTTACTAAGAATGTCGGTAACCTCAAATTTGGTCTTGTCGGCAGTCCAGGCGCCGATACGCTGGTAAATAGCCTGTTTGTTGCGGTCACGGGCGTCGGCAGTGTTGAAGTCGGGGTTGGTAAGCCAATCCTCAAAGCCGAAGGCCTTACAAGCGAGTTCGAAGTCTTTGGCACCACGCTGAAGAATGATGTAAACGTAGTTGTTGGCATCAACCTCGCTGTCGAGATCGCCGGCGGGTTTACATTTATAGGTCCAGCCGAGCACGCCACCACCTTCGATATTGCCTGAACGAGGCACACAATCACCGAATTTACCGTTAGGATACTGAGGGAACTGAGTCAGATAACCGATCTTATCAAGGGTGAGCTGGTCACGGGTCTTGATACGGCAGAGGTTAAGACATGCGTTGTGCATTGACTGATATACATAACATCCTTCGCCGGTTTTGTTACGCTGCTGAAGGGCTGCAAGCAGACCGATAAGAAGGTGCATACCGGTATTTGAGTCGCCGAGGGCGGCGCCGCTCTGGGTAGGAATGTTATACTCACCGTCATACCAACCGGTGGTTGAAGCGGCGGCTGCGGTTACCTGAGCGATAGGCTCATAGGCCTTAAGATCTTTGTATTTCGACGAAAGAGGGAAGCCCTTGATGGTGCCGTAGATACATTTAGGATTAAGTTTATGAACAACTTCCCAGCTGAAGCCAAGTTTATCCATGGCTCCGGGGTGGAGGTTTTCAACGAAAATATCAGCCTCCTGAATAAGTTTGGTAAGAATCTCCTTACCGTCGGGTGTCTTAGCATCGAGGGTAAGAGACTTCTTGTCGGAGTTGAGCTGAAGATAATAGTAACTGGGGAGATTGGGATTGAACTGAAGTTCTTTACGGGTGGCATCGCCTACACCGGGACGTTCGATTTTAATTACATCTGCGCCAAGCCAGGCGAGCATCTGGGTACATGAAGGTCCTGATTGTACTTCGGTGAAATCCACCACTTTGATACCTTGAAGGGGAGCTGTGTTCATAGTTATTAGTTTTAAATAAGTTTTTAATTTGTGTTTCTGTAATAGAAACATCACGACCGCGGATAAAGTTTTCAAAATCCCGGAATTTTAACATTTCCCCTCCCCCGCCACACCTTAAATATAATATAAGGCTTTATATCGCCATTTTCGCTATGCCCGATTTAAGGATTATTGCTAATTTTGGGGCCTGAATCAATAACCCTCCAAAACTGAAGAATTATGAATTTTCTGCTCAATCTGATATGGGTGGTATTCGGCGGCCTGATGATTGCCATTGAATATCTCATTTCGAGTGTGCTCATGATGGTGACGATTGTGGGAATACCGTTCGGTCTCCAGACAATCAAACTGGCTCAGCTCGCCCTGTGGCCTTTCGGCACCGATATTCAAAACGAGAGCTGGCCGTCGGGCTGCCTTGCCGGCATAATGAATGTGATATGGTGGTTTGTCGGCGGTTTTGCCATAGCCCTCACCCACCTCGGCTGGGGATTGCTTTTCTGTATCACCATTGTGGGAATCCCCTTCGGTGTGCAGCACTTCAAGCTCATGAAGCTCGCTCTGCTCCCCTTCGGCAAATCGGTCAGCTGACCGCAAACAAATCGAGAGCGGCGAAATCCTTATGACAAGGGTTTCGCCGCTCTCTTTATATAAATATTAACTAACGTGCGGGGGAAATTTATTTGCCGTAGAAGATAAGGTCGCCGCAGTTCCAGTAGGTGTAGTTGTCACCTGAGGTTTCGAGCACAGAGCCTTTTCTCATCTTGGTTACTGAGAATCTGAGATACTTGAAGGGCTCGTCAGCCAGGAAGCTGCCGAACTGACCAACCTTGGTGGCGTCAGAAACGATCTGAAGAATACCGGTAATGGTGGTGAGCTTGGTCCAATTGGTGCCGTCGTTGGAGGTATAGAGCACAACTTCGTCGGGAGTGCCGTTGCCCGAGTTGGGACGCGGACGGAAGAGGAACTGCACCTCATTGATAGCGTCGATAAACTTAAAGTCGGCATAAGAACCATACACGGGGTCATGACCGCTGTTGTCGCGATAAGCTGAGTGGTAGTAGGTCGAGGGGTTGTCGTCGATGAGGGCGAGCATACCGTTGCCGTCGTTTGAAGCGGGGTCGGAAACGCTTACAGCAGCGAGGTTGGTGAGCAGTGAGGGCAGATCATCGTTCCAATCCTCGGGAGTTTCAGTTCCGGGAGGTGTGAGGGTGCCGGCAAAGAAACCGAAGTTGTCGGCGGTGCTGATAAACTCGGCTCTTTCCTGAAGCCATTTCTTGAGGTTGGAGATATTCTCGCCGAAAGGATCGTCGCTCCATGAGTTGAAAGGAGGCCAGAGTTCGTAGTTGTTCTGAGCGGCGGGCTTGATGAGCGATGAGTAGCTGTCGATAAATTTGAGAATCTCGTCAAACTTGCCACCTTTATAGAAATCATCCCATGCCTTTGCAAAAGCGTCGCGGAAATCCTCGCGGGCCACTATGTCGCGGAAGAAAGTGTTGCCGAGGCCCGAACCTTTGAAGAGGTAGTCGGTTGAGTAGCCTCTACCCTCGCCACCGTCGCCATAGGTATAAGCCCAGTCAAAGTCCCACACGGGGCAGAAAGAGTATTTGGCTGATGAGCCGAGCTCGGTTTTGTGGAGGTAGGTGCTCTTGGGGTGGTGAATCTCACAGTTGCCGGTGAGGTTGTAGACAAGGAGGAAGTTGACGGTTGTGTTGAGGTCAAGCACATCCCAGAGATCCTCTTCGCCCTTCATCTTCATGGCTTTTTCGAGACGGGTGAAATCTTCCTGCCAGAGTTTAAGATATTCTGAGGCGTCGGAAATCACGCCATCTTCCTGAAGCTCGCCAAAGTCGGGGTCCTTGACATTGACAGGCATGTTATAGAGGGTGGAGCGGAATTTGTAGTCTTCGTCAAAATAGGTATCCATCTCAAAAAGGATGCCTTTTTCTTCGTCGATGTCATAAACGGAGCCTGAGTTGAGGCCGATCTTCTCGGTGAGCATATAGAGACCCTTGTCACGACCGTTGAGGGTTACCCACACGGGAATCGAGTGGTTGGTGTAGGGAAGGTCGAGCGAACGGGCAATCTCAAATGCCACGGTGTTGCGCATGTTGGTGGGGTCGATATAGTTGGCGATAAGAGCATAGTTCTTGGCCTTGAGCATCGACGAGTGGAGCGCGGTTTTCTTGTCGAACTTGATGCGGTAGGGTTTCTTGGGATAGCCGAGAGTGGAGTTGCCGCGGCCGCGGAGCTGGAAAGCCATGCCGTCGAGCGCCTCCATGCCGGGATAGTCGTTGGTCACTACCGAAATCTGGCCGGGATGCCAGTTCACTTTGTCGGCCACGTCTGAAATACCGTCGTCGGTAACGAGGTTGATAACGGGAATTTCGTTGGTGAGGGCACACACATTGATATTATCGAGCGAATATTGGTCGGCATTCTTACCCACATTTACATTAAGGTGTGACATGCCGTTGCCTTTGGCCGAGGTATAGGTGATAGAGTCGATCTGATTGAGGGGATAGCTCACCGCAGGCGAATTTTTGAGGTCGACACGCAGGTGGGTCGACTGGGCCGATGCGCCGAGACAGAGGGCGCTGACGGCGGCGAGCGCTATGATTGATTTATTCATTGCAGTAGATTATTGATTGACGGCGAATTTAAACGATTGCTTGTTGACTGTGAGGATATTTACTCCGCGGGTCAGTGAAGAATAGGGAATAACCACGCTGTTTTCGGTTGAGGTTGTGGCTGAATAGGTAACGCGGCCGGCGAGGTCACACACCGAGATATGTGAGCCGGGAGTGAGAGGAGCCACCATCACGCCGTCGGCAACCAGGGTGATGTTGAGGGTTGATTCCTCGCCCGGGAGATCGATGCCTGCGATTTCGTCGCCTGTGGTTTCAGAGAAATTCCAGCCGCCTACTTTCTCGATGGGATATGAGAGGGTAAACGACTCTTTGGAGGCGTTGAGGCCGGTGATGGCTACGGTGTTGTCGGCCATCGAGACGGTGAGGCCTGAGTTAAAGTTGACCTGAATAATTTTTTCACCTTCCCTATCGTTGAGCACCATGCTCTTATAGGAGGTTTCGGCGGAAGCAAAGAGGCCCAGACATATAGCCAAGCATCCTGAGATGATAAACTTTTTCATCGTTATTTCAGTTGGTCGATTTTATGATTTATTATTTTTTACGATTTGATTGGTGCCGTTTATTTGGCATACATTTTGAGTTCGGCAAGGTTCCAGTAAGACTTGACACCCCATTCGCTGAGGTCGATGGTGAGGGGTGCGAAGCTTGACTTTGATTCGATAACTGCAAATCTCACTTTGATGATAGGCTCCTTGCTCTTATAGGGAGAGAGGCGGGCATCGATCACGCCGGAGTCTTTGCTTATCACCTGGTCGATGCTTTTGGCGGTGCCGATTTTCACCCACTGATCGCTGCCCTCGCTCTGACCGTAGATTTCGATGGTCGAGGGAACGCCGTTGAGGTTCTTGGCACGACCCTTGATGTCGAAACCAACCTCGGTGGTAGCTTCGGGAAGGGTGATGTCGAGATATGAGCCGTAGATCGGATCATGACGGTCGTTGCTGTGATAGTCGGAGTGATAATAAGTCTCGGGGTCGTTGTCGAAGAGATCTTCGAGAGGGCCTTCGGTGGGGTCGGGGTCTGAGGCCACGACATTGTCGGTCGAGAGCTTCACCTCCTTCATTCCTTCGGGAGCCTCGTCGGTGACGGTATAGTCGATATACATGCCGAAGTTAGAGGCGCTGCTGATAAACTCAACTCTCTCGATGAGCCAGTTGCGGAGGGTGGCGACATTGCTGTCGAAGTGAGCGGTCGAGCTAACGGAGTTATTATAGTGCTCGTCGTTCCATTTCTCACCGTTGAGGGCGGCTGAGGGAGCAAGCTCCTTGGCCATCGCGTCATAACGCTCGAGAAGTTCGGGGAACTTGTTGGCAACAAAGTCGTCCCACACTTCGCCATAGCGCTCCAGGAAGCGGGGGTCCTTGACGATGTTCATGAAGAACTTGGTGCCGAGATGGTTTGACTGAGAGTTGGCGGGGCCAAACAGAAGTACATCGGGTTTCTGCACACCCTCCCAACCGTCGTAGGTAAAGGCCCAGTCAAAATCCCAGATGGGACCGAAGTGATATTTCTCGCCGAGCTTGGCCTTGTGGATCAGTACGCTCTTGGGGTGTTTGAGCTCGCAGTTGCCGGTGAGATTATAGGTCATCACATATCTCACGGCTGATTCGAGGTCGATGAGATCAACCCAATCCTCGCCGCTTTCGCCCATGACGGCTTTTTCGAGACGGCGGTAGTCCTGCTCCCACACAGCCATTGCCTCCTTGGCCGAGGGTATATCGCCATCTTCCTCAAGCTCCGCGAAGTCGGGGTCTTTGATAGCCACGGGAAAACCGGTCACCGAGCTTTCGGAGGGGAAATAGGTGTCGGTGGGGTCGATGTTGGTGTCGAGCTCAAGCAGGATGCCTTCGGTCTCGTCGATGTCATAAACATTGCCCGAGTTGAGGCCTGTCTTTTCGCAAAGCACATATGAGCCGCGATAGATGTCGTTGAGCCACACATTGACAGGCACTGCGTGGGGAGTGTAAGGGAGGTCGAGCAGCTGAGCTGTGGCAAAGGCCACCGAGTTTCTCAGCAGGGTGTTGTCGATATAGTTGGCGAGGAGCACATAATTCTTGGCCGAGCGGAGCGAGGAGTGCATTGCGGTTTTCTTATCGAATTTGATGCGATAAGGCTTTTTGGGCATACCGAGAGTTGAGTTGCCGCGGCCGCGGAGATTCATCTTCTTATCGGTGATATCCTCCATGCCGGGATAACCGTAGCTCTTGACGGTGATGGTGGCGGGGATATAGGTAACCTTGTCCTTAACGTCGTCGATAGGCTCGTCGGTAGTGATATAGATCGAGGGAACGGTAGCGCCTATGTCGACATGAGAGAATGAAGTGACGGGAATATTGATATTCCTACCGGTCACGGGTGTGATTTTCATGGCCGAGGCCACGCCGCTTGTACGGGCTGAGATGGTTATCGTCGAAACAGAATCTGCCGGCATTGTATGGAATTTGCCGTCATTGCGATAAACATGCAGCCACTCGGTCTGAGCTGAAGCTGAAAGACACAGCATTGAAACCGAAAGTGCAGCTAAAGACTTGATAATTTTCACGGTTTGATTTATGATTAATGGTTGATTTACTGACTGATTTGCGGTATCGGGAACCTCTTTCCGCCAATGCCGCAATTATCGGCAAAATTACTCATTTTTCTTGATAGTATAAAATGAATATTGTAATTTTGCGCTTACACAAAATAAGATTAACATTTAATCACACATCATGAGCATAATAGCTATAATTCCGGCACGCTATGCCTCGACGAGATTTCCGGGTAAACCTCTGGCCGACATCGGCGGAATGACCATGATCGAAAGGGTTTGGCGCCAAGCTTCAAAAGCTCTCGACGAGGTGGTCGTAGCCACCGACAATCAGCTCATCTTCAACGAGGTGGAGCGATTCGGAGGCCGCGCCGTCATGACCTCGCCCGACCATAAGAGCGGCACCGACCGCTGTTGTGAAGCCTATCGTCTCTCAGGCTCCAAAGCCGACATTATAATCAACATTCAGGGCGACGAACCTTTTGTCGAGCCCGAGCAGATCAACGAGCTTGCCCGGCTTTTCGACAATCCCGAGGTCAAACTTGCCACATTGGTGCGCCAATTCAATCCCGACAAGGGCTTTGAGGCACTTTTCGACCCCAACCTCGTGAAGGTGGTGAGAGACACCGCCGGCAGGGCTCTCTATTTCTCGCGCTCGGTGATTCCCTATGTCAGGTCTCATCCCTGGCAGGAATGGCTCGCCAACGCCACCTTCTTCACCCATGTGGGAATGTATGGCTACCGCGCCGAGACCCTTGCCGAGATTGTCACACTCCCCCGCTCGCCCCTCGAGATAGCCGAGTCGCTCGAACAGCTCAGATGGCTCCAGGCCGGATATGACATAGCTACCGCAGTGACCTCCTACGACACCATCGGCATCGATACCCCCGCCGACCTCGAGGCTGCCATTGCCCGTCTCAACTCAACCGACGGAGCTGCAAAATGATGACTCCCGACCGCACTGTTCCCCCCGAGGTCAGACCTCTGTCGAAGCTCATCCTGCCCCAACGCAGAGAGCTCACACTCGACAATGGCGTGAAGGTTATCTATCTGCCCGACAGCGATAAATCGGGAGTGTTTGAAATGATGTGGCTCTCTGACGGAGGCACCGCCGAGAGCTCCAATCCCCATGCCGCCCTCTTAGCTTTCAGATTGCTGAGCGAGGGATGCGGCAACCTCTCCGCCGCCGACACCGCCGAGATTCTCGACATGTCGGGAGCCTCGGTAAACCATACCGCCTCGACCCACTTCACCCAGGCGTCAGTTAGGGGGTTGATTTCAACCGCCGACAAGGTGCTCAACACCACCGCCGACTTTCTTTCCAACCCCATATTCGAGCAGCAGTCGGTCGACATGCTCAAGCAAAACCTCATCGCCTCGATCAGGATAGCCGACTGTAAGGTCAAGACCCAGGCCGCCAAAGCTTTCGACCGCATGATATGGGGCGAGAATCACCCCTGCGCCTTCAGCCCCGACTGTGACAGCATCGACGCCCTGACCCGCGATGACCTCCTTGCCGCCCACCGCGAGCTTTACGCTCCCTCACGCTCATCTATCTATCTGAGCGGCGAGATTACCGACAGCTTCCTCAGCCTGCTCAACTCCACCATCGGCGCCATGCCTGCCGACGGCTTCCCCGGCAAGGAGATTAACCTCATTCCGTCACAGACCGAAGAAGCCGCCGTAAGAGAGATTAAGATGAACGATGTGAAGCAAAGCTCCATAGCCGCCGGCCTCCGCACCATCTCGCGCAGCCATCCCGACTATGAGCACCTGCGCCTCACCGTGCTTGCCCTCGGAGGATATTTCAGCAGCCGCCTCATGCTCAACCTGCGCGAGGAAAAAGGGCTCACCTATGGCGTGAATGCCGGACTGGAAGGGCGACTCGACGGAGGTGTTATCAAAATCGCGTGTGAATGTAACAGCGACAACACCGACCGCGTGGTCGACGAAATCCGCGACGAGATAAGGCGCCTCGCCTCCAATCCCCCCGAGAGTGAGGAGTTGACGCGGCTGAAGCTCTTTGCGTCGACACGCCTGGCGGAGAGCTATGATTCGGTGTGGGCGGTGGTGAAAATGTGGTCGCTCGAACGGCTCGTGGGCCTCAGCAGCGACCACTACAATGTGCAGCGCGAAGCTATAGCCTCGCTCACCCCCGAAATCATCTCGCGCATGGCCCGGAGCTATCTCGACCCCGACCGTCTGTCGGTGGCAATGGCAAGACCCTGATAAAAAAACTTCATAAACATTTAACTCCGCTCAAAAAAAATTGCTAATTTTGCGAGGCGTAACCATTTGGCAGATGCCGGCCCTCATTGTTTCCGACCCGGAAACGGACCGCCAGCTGCCGGGAGCCGCCCCGCGTCTCCTCATTCGAGAAAATTTTAACCATTAAATAATCACATCTTTTTATCACACGAGATGAAAAAAAGTGCATTGCAAATCGCCCGCGCTTCCTATCAGCCCAAGCTTCCCATTTCGCTCACCGGTCCGGTGATCGCTGTTGAAGGCGCCCCCACCCAATCGGTTGCCGATCAGGAGGAAATCAAAAAACTTTTCCCCAACACCTATGGTCTCCCCGAGCTCCATTTTGAGAGAAATCCCAATCCCGGTGTTGGCAAACCCATCAATGTCGGTGTAATCCTCTCAGGCGGCCAGGCCCCGGGCGGTCACAATGTAATCAGCGGCCTCTTTGACGGAATCAAGAAAATCAACCGCGACAGCCGCCTCTACGGCTTCCTCATGGGCCCCGGCGGTCTCGTTGACCACAACTACAAAGAACTCACCGCCGACATTATCGACGAATATCGCAACACCGGCGGTTTTGACATCATCGGCTCAGGCCGCACCAAACTCGAAACCAAAGAGCAGTTTGACAAAGGTCTCGAAATTCTCAAGAAACTCGACATCAAGGCTCTCGTTATCATCGGCGGTGACGACTCAAACACCAATGCCGCAGTGCTCGCCGAATACTACAAGGAGATCGGTGCCGACGTTCAGGTGATCGGTTGCCCCAAGACCATCGACGGCGACCTCAAGAACGACGTGGTTGAAGCCTCTTTCGGCTTTGACACAGCCACCAAGACCTACTCAGAGCTCATCGGCAATATTCAGCGCGACTGCTACTCAGCCAAGAAATACTGGCACTTCATCAAGCTCATGGGCCGCTCAGCCAGCCACATCGCTCTCGAATGTGCCCTCCAGACCCAGCCCAACGTCTGCATCATCTCTGAAGAGGTTGAGGCCAAGAACATGAATCTCCAGGATGTGGTCAACTATGTGGCCGACATCGTGGCCGAGCGTGCCGCCCGCGGCTGCAACTTCGGCACCGTGCTCATTCCCGAAGGCCTCATCGAGTTTATCCCCGCGATGAAAAACCTCATCGCCGAGCTCAACGACCTCCTCGCCAAGAATCCCGAAGTGGCCAAGCTCCCCGCCGACGAACAGCGACAGTTTGTGATCGACAACCTCTGCGAAGCCAACTCACGCGCTTATGCCTCACTCCCCGTAGGCGTGGCCCGTCAGCTCACCCTCGACCGCGACCCCCACGGCAACGTGCAGGTATCGCTCATCGAAACCGAAAAGCTCCTCAGCGAAATGGTTGCCGTGCGTCTCGAAGAAAAGCGCAAGGAAGGCAGCTATAACGGCAAGTTCTCAGCCCTCCATCACTTCTTCGGTTATGAAGGCCGCTGCGCAGCTCCCTCCAACTTCGACGCCGACTATTGCTATGCCCTCGGTTATAACGCCGCCTGCCTCATCGCCGCAGGTGTGACCGGCTACATCTCAAGCCTCAGAAACCTCACCCGTCCCTCAGTGCAGTGGCTTGCCGGCGGTGTGCCCATCACCATGATGTTTAACATGGAGCGTCGTAACGGCAAAATAAAACCCGTTATCCAGAAAGCTCTCGTCAACCTCAACGATACCCCCTTCCGTCGCTTCGCTGCCAAGCGCGACGATTGGGCTATCAACACCTCGTATGTGTTCCCCGGCCCCATCCAGTATTTCGGCCCCTCTGAAGTGTGCGACCAGCCCACTCTCACCCTCCACTACGAGCAGTTTGACAAATAAGCTATACCATTCCTTCTAACTACAGCTTGCATTTTAACGAAGGAGAGTTCCGTGACAACGTCGTCGCGGAACTCTTTTTTATGACCATATCGCCTAAACGTCGGAAATTAGGTTATTTGACAAAAAAGTCGTAACTTTGCGAAAATTTTTTCCACACGGTTTTCAGTATGAAAAAACAGTTTCAAGAATATAACCGATTTGATTTGTCGGAAATCAACAAGCAGATGCTTGAGCAATGGAACGAAGCCTCTCTCTTTGAGGCAAGTCTCAAGGCCCGCAAGGGTTGCCCTCCCTTTGTGTTCTATGAAGGACCCCCTTCGGCCAACGGAATGCCCGGTATTCACCATGTGATGGCCCGCACTATCAAGGATATATTCTGCCGCTATAAAACCATGAAGGGTTACGAGGTGAAGCGCAAGGCCGGCTGGGACACACATGGTCTGCCCGTTGAGCTTGGCGTGGAAAAGAGCCTCGGTATCACCAAAGAAGATATCGGCAAGAAAATCTCGGTTGACGATTATAACGCCGCCTGCCGCCGCGAGGTGATGAAATATACCCGCGAATGGGAAACACTCACCAACCGCATGGGCTATTGGGTAGACCTCAACGACCCCTACATCACATACGACAACCGTTATATCGAGTCGCTCTGGTGGCTGCTCTCTCAGCTCTACAAGAAAGGCTATCTCTATAAGGGCTACACCATCCAGCCCTATTCTCCCGCCGCCGGCACAGGCCTCAGCTCCCACGAGCTCAACCAGGAAGGTTGCTACCGCGACGTGAAAGACACCACCTGCATCGCCGAGTTTGTGGCTCTTGACCCGAGAGAATCAATGAAAGGCTGGGGCACCCCCATGTTCCTCGCATGGACCACTACCCCCTGGACTCTCCCGTCGAACACCGCCCTCGCCGTTGGTCCCGACATCGACTATGACATCATCCGCACCTACAACCCCTATTCGGGCGAGAAGATCACCGCTGTGATAGCTCAGGCCCTTGCGCCCAAGCTTCTCAGCGCCGAGGGTGCCGAAGCCGATCTCGACAGCTATGAGAAAGGCTCGAAGATAATTCCCTGGCGCGTGGTTGAAACCGTCAAGGGTTCCGACCTCGTCGGCATGAAATATGAGCAACTCTTCAAGTGGGTCAACCCCGGCGAAGGCGCTTTCAGAGTGATACCCGCCGATTATGTCTCGACCGAAGACGGTACCGGCATCGTTCATATCGCAGGCACATTCGGCGCCGATGACCTCCGTGTGTCAAAGCTCAACAATGTGCCGCCGCTCCACCTCGTCGACGTTGACGGCAACATCCGCCCGATGGTTGACCTGCGCGGCCGCTATTACTATATGAGCGCCCTCGACCCCGAGTTTGTGAAAGACAACGTCAATGTCGAGGAATATTCAAAGTGGGAAGGCAAGTGGGTCAAGAACGACTATAACGCCGAAGCCACCGAAGCTACCGAGACTCTCGACGTGGAGCTCTGCATGGAGCTTAAGAAGCGCGACCGTGTGTTTAAGATCGAAAAGCATGTGCACTCCTATCCCCACTGCTGGCGCACCGACAAGCCCGTGCTCTACTATCCTCTCGACAGCTGGTTTATCCGCTCCACCGCCTGCCGCGACAAGCTCATCGAGCTCAACAACGAAATAAAATGGAAGCCCCGCTCAACCGGCGCCGGCCGCTTCGGCAAATGGCTTGAGAATCTTCAGGACTGGAACCTCAGCCGCTCACGCTACTGGGGTACTCCCCTCCCCATCTGGCGCACCGAAGATGCCCGCGAGGAGATATGCATCGACTCGGTGGAGACTCTCTATAACGAAATCGACCGCGCTGTAGAAGCCGGATTCATGAAGAGCAATCCCTATCGCGACAAAGGTTTCGAGCCGGGTGTCTACACCAAAGAAAACTATGAGAAGATCGACCTCCACCGCCCCTATGTTGACGATATAATCCTCGTGTCGGAGACCGGTCGCCCCATGAAGCGCGAAACCGACCTCATCGACGTGTGGTTTGACAGCGGTGCGATGCCCTATGCCCAGATTCACTATCCTTTTGAAAACAAGGAAGCCTTCGACCGCGGCGATCTTTTCCCCGCCGACTTCATTGCCGAAGGCGTTGACCAGACCCGCGGTTGGTTCTTCACCCTCCACGCCATCGCCGGCATGATATTCGGCACCAAAGCCTATAAAGCCGTGATAAGCAACGGCCTGGTGCTCGACAAGTTCGGCAACAAGATGTCAAAGCGTCTCGGCAACTCGGTCGACCCCTTCAAGACCATCGAGGAATATGGCTCCGACCCGCTGAGATGGTATATGATAAGCAACTCCGCGCCGTGGGATAATCTGAAGTTCGACGTGCAGGGTGTGCAGGAAGTGGCCCGCAAATTCTTCGCCACTATCTTCAACACCTATAAATTCTTCGCTCCCTATGCCAACGTTGACGGTTTCACCGCCACCGAGCCCGAAATACCTGTGGCCGAGCGTCCCGAAATCGACCGCTGGATAATCTCCACCCTCAACACTCTTGTGGCTACCGTTGAGCAGGCTCTTGAAGACTATGAGCCCACCCGCGCGGCCCGTGCCATAGCCGAGTTTGTTGACAACAACCTCAGCAACTGGTATGTGCGCCTCAACCGCAAGCGCTTCTGGGGTGCCGAGATGAGCGCCGACAAGCTCGCTGCCTATCAGACCCTCTACACCTGTCTTAAGACCGTGGCCCGACTGATAGCCCCGATCGCTCCTTTCTATGCCGACAAGCTTTATCGCGACCTTCGTCTCGACAACGAGCCCGAGTCGGTTCACCTCGCCCTCTTCCCCGAGGCCGACACCTCGCTCATCGACGCCGCTCTCGAGCGCCGCATGCAGCTCGCCCAGCAGATCACCTCGATGGTGCTCAGCCTGCGCCGCAAAGCCAACATTAAGGTGCGCAAACCGCTGAGACGCATCATGGTGCCCGCCAACGACGCTGACCTCCGCGCCGACCTCGAAAGCATCTCTCCCATCGTGTTGTCGGAAGTCAACATCAAGGAACTCGAAATCGTGGCCGACGGTGAGGGTGTGCTCGTGAAGCGCGTGAAACCCGACTTCAAGAAGCTCGGTCCGAAGCACGGCAAAGCTATGAAGCAGGTTGCTGAAGCCATCCGTCAGATGGATCAGCACTCTATCGCTCAGCTTGAACAGCAAGGCTCAATCGAGCTCGCAATACCCGGTGGCACCGCCGTGGTAGATCTCTCTGACGTTGAGGTTATCTCCGAGGATATCCCCGGCTGGCTCGTGGCCAACGAGGGCAACATCACTGTGGCTCTCGACATCACCGTCACCCCCGAGCTCGAAGCCGAAGGCATTGCCCGCGAGATTGTCAACCGCATTCAGAACATCCGCAAATCCTCAGGTCTCGAAATCACCGACCGCATCAACCTCACCTTCCTCAAAGGTTCGGGAGCCGATCAGGCTATCACCGACTGGAGCGACTACATCTCCAATCAGGTGCTTGCCAACAGCATCAGCTTTGCCGACCAACTCGAAGGCGCCGAGACTCTCGATCTCGACGACATCAAGGTCGAGGTTAAGGTTGCGCCGGTTAAGTGACCTGTAATTCAACTTCTTACCTAAACCCATTAACTGAAAAACCTCTCCTATGGCTGAAAAAACCAGATATTCAGACGAAGAACTGCTTGAATTTAAAGAGCTGATTCTCAAAAAACTCGAGAAAGCCCAACGCGATTATGAGGAGCTGAGAGCCGACATAATGAACGAGGGCAACGACACTGTCGACACCTCGCCCACATTCAAGATTCTTGAAGAGGGCGCCGGCACTCTCGGCAAGGAGGAGGCCGGAAGGTTGGCCCAGCGTCAGCTTCAGTTTATTCAGCATCTTCAGGCCGCTCTCGTCAGAATAGAGAATAAAACCTACGGCATTTGCCGCGTTACCGGCAAACTGATTCCGAAAGAGAGACTGAGGGCTGTGCCCCACGCCACTCTCTCGGTCGACGCCAAGTTAGGCAAAAACTAACCCACGGCTTTCCCTAACCCAGAAATGTCAACTCAAGATAACACCCCCACACCGTCACACACCATCAACCGCCGGGCCCTTCTTTCTTTCGGCCTGGTGGGTTTGGTGGTGATAATCGACCAGGTGATAAAATTCCTCATCAAGACCCGCTTCTACTTGGGCGAGGATATGGAAATCACCTCATGGTTTCACCTTGTTTTTGTTGAAAACAACGGCATGGCCTTCGGCATGACCATAGGAAGCAAATATTTCCTCACGTCGTTCCGCATTTTGGCCGTGGTGGTTTTGGGGTGGTACCTCTTCCGTCTCACCATTCGCCAACGGTGGGGAGAAATCAAAACCGGCTACCTGGTGTGTATCGCGCTCATCACAGCCGGCGCCCTGGGCAACATAATCGACTGTCTGTTCTACGG
>VIDP01384424.1_pt1 | contig 15619 bp, 14 predicted proteins | sample 5025131 | NCBI WGS metagenome assembly VIDP01 (sample SAMN11853144, study PRJNA449069) | gut metagenome | isolation source: stool from male vole | host: Microtus ochrogaster | place: USA:Florida | collected 2017
CCACGGCACCCAATAATGATGGATTCAATTTAGAAGTGGTGAATATCGCTGTCGGACCATCCGCGCCTCCGATGATTGCAACGCAACCGGCAGAAAGGGGATCAAAACCCACGAGAAGAGACAGCATGTAAGCTCCGAATATGCCAAATTGAGCGCAAGCTCCAATAACCATCAGTTTAGGGTTAGCAAGAAGGGCTGAGAAATCGGTCATTGCGCCGATGCCAAGGAAAATCAACGGGGGATACCACCCTTTTTCCACACCATTATATAGGATATTCAATACTGAGCCCTCTTCATATATACCAATCTCCATGCCCGGCTGGAAGGGAATATTGCCGAGCAACATACCGAATCCTATCGGCACGAGAAGCAATGGCTCGAAATTCTTCTTGATGGCAAGCCATACGAAGAAGCATCCCACTGCAATCATAATGATATTACCCCATTCGCAATTTGCGAAACCGGTAAAATTCCAGAATGTTGTCAGTGAGGATTCGAGGAATGCTGAAAATGAACTAAGCAATAACATTTCTTTTATCAATTAAATGTTTGCAATTTATTATTCAATAATCATTATGTCAGTACCTTCAAGAATAGCATCGCCGACTCCGACGAGAATCTTTTTCACTGTGCCGCCGACTGAAGTATGGATGTCGTTTTCCATCTTCATGGCTTCAAGAACGCATACTGTGTCGCCTGCATTGACAATGTCACCTTCTTTCACATTGAAGCTCATGACAGTGCCGGGAAGGGGACTCTTAACTGCAGTGCCCTGACCTGACGCAGCAACCGGTTTGCTGATTACTTTCTCCCCTGTCTCTGTGCGTGGAGCTGCTGCCGGTGCTTTAGGCTTGGCAATATTTGCAACTGAAGCTGCAGGAGCCTTGTCAAGTTCTACATCATAAGGAGTGCCATTGACCTCTACATGTACTTTATTGTCGACAACATCTCCTACGGTTACATTAAATTTCGTACCGTTAATTTTATATTTATATTCTTTCATTTCGATGATGAATGAGGTTATTTATAATTTTTGTTTACCGGAATTTGGCGATTGTCGTTTTTTGCGAGATCGGGTTCACGGCGAATGTTATAGATTTTGGAGTTCCAGGGGGAGTAAGCTCGGCGCAAACGGCGAATAGTCAGAATAGCACTCTCCATGTCATGTTGGTCATTGAAATGTTCAGCCAATGCCATAGAGATAGCAGCAATAACTTCGCCGGAATCCACATGTTCTTCATGGTCATCTACGTCAGCAATATTCTTGCCTTGGGCAATAGCTTTTTTCTTGGAAAGGAGTTTTTCTGAAATTTTGCCAAAACCTGCGAAGAGTAGAGACAATATTATTAAGGCTCCTATCACAATACCCATTGCAATAATGGTGATTGCTCCGCCCCAACTGTCGTTTTCTTTCACGTTCTGAGCTTTTTCAGCCTGAGTCATCGTGCGAGCGATTTCGCTCTCCGGAATTGTATTGACCTCTTCAGAGGGTACTCCGGCAGCTTCCACTTCGTCATTGCCATCGGGATATTCCTCCACAATGGTCATTGGAGCCGGCTGATCATCTGCAGATTGAGCGTGAACTTGCATTGACATGAATGGGATTGCAAGCGCCAAAGAAGCAGTGATAAATATTTTTTTCAGCATTTTCTTAAATTTTTTTAGAGTTTAATCTCTCTGAGAAACAATTACAATGGAATATTGCCATGTTTCTTAGGCGGATTTGAAACTTTTTTAGTTGCGAGCATTTGAAGAGCGCGAATTATGCGGAAGCGTGTGTTGCGCGGTTCGATAACGTCATCGATATAGCCATATTTCGCTGCATTATAAGGATTAGCGAATAAATCTGTGTATTCCTTTTCTTTTTCAGCGATATAAGCGGCTGGATCTGCTTGTTCTTTTGCTTGTTTTGCATATAGCACTCCTACTGCGCCTTCAGCACCCATAACTGCTATTTCTGCAGAGGGCCATGCATAGTTGACATCGCCTCTCAATTGTTTACAGCTCATCACGATGTGAGAACCGCCGTAACTCTTGCGGAGAGTAACTGTCACTTTGGGCACGGTAGCTTCACCGTAAGCATACAGGAGTTTGGCACCGTGAAGAATTACACCATTATATTCTTGACCTGTGCCGGGAAGGAAGCCCGGAACGTCAACCAATGTTACCAACGGAATGTTGAATGCATCACAGAAGCGAACGAAGCGAGCGCCTTTGCGAGAAGCATTTGAGTCAAGTACTCCGGCGAGAACTTTCGGTTGGTTGGCAACTATACCAACAGCCTGACCATTGAAACGAGCGAAGCCGATGATGATGTTTTTTGCATAATCGCGTTGAACTTCGAGGAATTCACCATTGTCGATTATTTTGCCGATTACATCATACATATCATAACTTCTCTTCGGACTGTCGGGGATGATATCATAGAGTTCGTCTATAAGACGGTCAATAGGATCAGAACATTCTGTAAGAGGAGTTTCCTCAATATTGTTTTGAGGGATGAAAATGATCAATTTGCGTATCAGCATAAGAGCTTCTTCTCCATCTTCACATGCAAAGTGAGTTACGCCACTCTTGGAAGCATGAACGCTTGCTCCGCCAAGTTGCTCTTGAGTTACATCTTCACCGGTGACGGTCTTTACTACAGAAGGACCGGTGAGGAACATGTATGAGATACCTTTCACCATGATAGTGAAGTCAGTCAAAGCGGGAGAGTAAACTGCACCACCTGCGCAAGGACCGAGGATTGCGGAAATTTGAGGAACAACACCGGATGCAAGGATATTGCGTTGGAAAATTTCTGAATATCCGGCAAGTGCATTGATACCTTCCTGAATACGAGCACCACCTGAGTCATTAAGACCGATAACGGGAGCACCCATCTTCATAGCTAAATCCATCACTTTGCAGATTTTTTGAGCCATTGTCTCTGAAAGAGAGCCTCCGAATACTGTGAAATCTTGTGCAAAGACATATACCAAACGACCTTCAATAGTGCCAAAACCTGTTACGACACCATCACCGAGGATATGCTTTTTGTCCTGACCAAAGTTTGTGCAACGATGAGTGACGAACATATCAAGTTCTTCAAAACTACCTTCGTCAAGAAGTTGAGCGATTCTTTCGCGAGCAGTATATTTTCCGCGAGCGTGTTGCTTTTCAATCGCTTTTTCGCCACCACCGAGACGAGCTTCGGCGCGTTTGGCAATAAGTTCTTGGATTTTTTCTTCCTGTTTGCTCATGATATATTAAGTGTTGAAGCCGGGAAAATTCTATAAAGAATTTCTCCGGCTTGGTTATTATTTGATTATTTATTGGGGTCTTCGCAAAGTTCAGTGAGCACTGCTTCTGTGCATTTCGGGTGTAAGAAAGCTATTTGAAGTCCGTCGGCTCCTTTTCTGGGAGCTTTGTCGATTGTGCGAACCCCTTTTTCTTCACATTCTGCAAGCGCGTTGGCAACTCCGTCTTCAACGGCAAATGCCATGTGGTGCATTCCACCTTTTCCACCATTCTTTTCGATGAATTTTGCAATTGTAGAATCGGGAGAAGTTGCTTCAAGAAGCTCGATTTTTGTGTCTCCGACTTTGAAGAATGCTGTGGTTACTTTTTGGTCTTCCACCACTTCTTTTTTGTAGCATTTCAAACCGAGTACATTTTCATAATACTTGATAGCTTCATCAAGGTTTGGCACCGCGATGCCGATGTGTTCAATGTGGGAAATTTCCATACGAATTTCTATGTTAAATTTAAAGTTAGATATTGTTATTTTCTTTTGTGGAAAAAGGTGGAAATATAAAATATTGACTTCCTCCTCTTATCTTGCAAAATTACATAAATTTAATTTTTTTAGCAAATAAAAAAAGAATTGTTTATGCTCTATTTTTCAGGATTTTCAATATTTCTATGTTTTTGTTAGATATTTAATGGTGAAAAGTGAGAAAACACTTGAAAATTCAGAATTTTTTACGAAATTTGTAGAAAATTTGTGAATGTAATCCCTTTTAACGTTGAAGAGCGTTAAGATTCTAATAAAATTTTATGAACATTACATCCTCACAGCTTGCTTTAATAGTTGGTGGAAGAGTAGAAGGAAATGATGAAATAGAGATTACGGGATTCGGCAAAATAGAAGAAGCCGGGCCGGGTCATATTACATTTATAGCCAATCCGAAATATGCACATTTTATACATTCCACAAATGCCTCGGTGGTAATAGTAAACGATGATTTTGAAGTAGAAGGTGAAATCAAGCCTACATTGATAAGGGTTAAAGACACTTATTCGGCTTTGGCGGAGCTGCTTAATGCATTTGAAGCCATGAAGCCAAAACCTGTCGGAATTGAAAATCCTGTATATATTTCCGAGGGAGTTGAAATTCCTGAAGGAACTTACATAGGCGCTTTCTCATATATCGGGAAAAATGTCAAAATTGGAGTTGGCGTTAAGATTTATCCTCAAGCTTATATTGGAGACGGGGTCGTTATAGAAGATAATACCATTATTCGGGCAGGCGTCAAAATTTATGAAGGGTGCAGAATCGGAAAAAGGTGTATAATCCATTCGGGTGTCGTGATAGGCGCTGACGGATTTGGCTTTGCTCCTAAAGGTGATATATATGAGAAGATTCCGCAGATTGGCATCGTGATTTTAGAAGACGATGTGGAGGTTGGCGCGAATACCTGTATCGACCGGGCTACATTCGGATGCACTAAAATCAGAAAAGGAACCAAATTGGATAATCTGATTCAGGTTGCCCATAATGTGGAGATAGGGGAAAATAATGTTTTTGCCGCTCAAACCGGGGTTGCAGGAAGCACTAAAATCGGCAATAATAATAGAGTCGGAGGTCAGTGCGGGTTTGCCGGACATATTCATATCGGTGACAGAAACGAATTCGGAGCCCAATCGGGTATTCCGAATGATGTCGGCAGCGATAAACGTCTTATCGGATATCCTGCTGTTGAAGCGCGGCAATTTGCCAAGAATCAGGTCTATTTAAAAAGACTTGAGCAATTATTTAATAAGAAATAAACGTATAATACTTATAAGATAATGGATCAATTAACCTTAAAGGCATCTTTTTTTCTTGAAGGGAAGACTTTACATTCAGGTCAAATAGTAAAAGCTACTTTTAATCCGGCTCCTGTAGGCACCGGAATTAAATTTAAAAGAGTAGATATTGAAGGGCAACCGGAAATTCCCGCATTGGCAGAAAAAGTTGTAGATACAACCCGCGGCACTGTTTTAGCTGCAGGAGATGTCAGGATTTCAACAGTAGAACACGCAATGGCAGCCTTATACGCTTCAGGGATTGATAACTGTATCATAGAAGTGAATGGCGTGGAGATGCCCATACTTGACGGCTCTGCTCACCCTTACGTTGAATGTATAAATAACGTCGGTGTAGAAGAGCAGGGGGTTGAAAAAGATTATTATATTATAAAAAGCAAGACAAAATTAAAAGATGAGGAGACCGGCTCTTCCATTACAATTTACCCCGATGATGGATTTAGTGTGGAAGTAATGGTGGAATATAATTCACCCATCATTCCCAATCAATTTGCAATTCTTGACGACTTAAATGATTTTGGAAGTAAAGTTGCATCGGCAAGAACTTTTGTCTTTGTAAGAGAAATTGAGCAATTGCTTCAATACGGCTTGATAAAAGGTGGTGATTTAGACAATGCCATTGTTATTTACGATCAGCCGGTGGCTCAGGAAAAAATTGATGCCATTTGTGATTTGGTGAATGTTGACCGTCAGGAATTAAAGGAGTTGGGCTATATTAATCCCCAACCGTTGAAATGGGATAACGAACCGGCGCGTCATAAGTTGATGGACCTTATCGGTGATCTGGCGCTGGTAGGACGTCCGTTAAAAGGTAGAGTTGTCGCCATAAAGCCAGGGCATACAGTTAATAACAAATTCGCGAGAATGCTTCGAAAAGAAGTTAAGCATACAGAGATTCAATCTCCCATCTATGACCCGAATTTAGCTCCTGTCATTGATGTTAACGGCATCAAGAAATTATTGCCACACCGTTATCCATTCTTGTTGATAGATAAGGTTATTGAAATTGATCGCAAGCACGTCGTCGCGGTGAAAAATGTTACTGTTAATGAACCCTTCTTCCAGGGACACTTCCCTGAAGAGCCGGTTATGCCGGGTGTTTTGCAGGTAGAAGCAATGGCTCAGGCAGCCGGAGTTCTGGTATTGAATTATCTTGAGGAACCGGATAAATATTCCACATATTTCTTAAAAATTGATAATGTTAAATTCCGTCAGAAAGTGGTTCCCGGTAACACATTGTTGTTAAATGTAAGTCTGATGACAGAGATTAGACGAGGATGTGCAGTAGTTAAGGGTTACGCTTTTGTTGGAGAGAAAATAGTTTGCGAAGCTGAATTTATGGCTCAAATAATTAAGAACAAATAAACAATAAATAATCATTGGATTTATGAGTGCTTTGTATCAAGTACATCCTGATGCTCAATTAGGTAATAACGTAAAGATCGGACCCTATTCCTGCATTTATGAAAATGTTGTAATAGGAGATAATTGCGAAATTGCCAATAATGTAACGATATTCCCCGGAGCAAGAATAGGTGATGGGGTAAAGATATTTCCGGGAGCGGTGGTTTCCGGTATTCCTCAAGATTTAAAGTTTAAAGGAGAAGACACCCTGGCAATCATCGGCAACGGCACCACAATTAGAGAATGTGCCACAGTCAATAGAGGCACAGCGTCAAAAGGTGTTACTTCAGTTGGTGAAAACTGCTTGATTATGGCATATTCTCACATTGCACATGATTGCAAAGTTGGTAATAGAGTTATTATCTCTAACGCTACTCAATTGGCTGGAGAAGTAATTGTTGATGATTGTGCGGTGATTGGAGGCGGGAGCCTTGTGCATCAATTTTGTCATATAGGCAAATATATCATGCTTCAAGGAGGAGCTTTGGTAAATAAGGATATTCCACCTTTCGTTAAAGCTGCTCGCGAACCGATATCATACGTTGGGTTGAATACTGTGGGTATGCATAGACACGGTTTCCCGCAAGAAAAAATCCAAGCAATAGCGGATGTTTATAGAATTTTATACTTAAGTGATTTGAACGTAACCAATGCGATTCGTCAAATCCGCGAGACTCTTCCCCAATCAGAAGTTAGAGATGAAATTGTGGATTTCGTTGAAAACTCTCAAAGAGGTGTGATTCGCTCAGCTTTCAATTAATAATCTATAATCTTGTGCAATTTTTTCCAATTTAAGGAATAAATTCATAAAAATAAAAGAGGTGAATTTCGATTATGAGATTCATCTCTTTTGTTTTCGGTTATTATGTATCAAATTAATTAGATTTCTTTTTTAACCGAATTTAGAGATTTTACGAAGTTGGACTTCGTTGATTATTTTAATTCGTCTGCCATCAACAAGAATTAATTTCTCATTTACAAAAGCTGTAAGAGTTCTGATGGCATTGGATGTAGTCATATTAGATAAATTTGCCAAATCTTCGCGACTCATGTAAATCTTAAGTGTTGCTCCATCATCTTCCAATCCATAATTATCCGCCAGAAGAAGGAGTGAATCAGCTAAGCGACCGCGAATATGTTTTTGTGTGAGATTGACAATTTTAGTATCGGAGCCTCCAAGATTTCGAGACAATTCATGGATAAAGAACATTGCCAAATCATTGTTTGATCGAGTGATTTCCTCAACTATGTGCATTGGTATGCAACCCAAAGTTGAAGCTTCAAAAGCGGCAGCTGAACTCACGTATGGCTCACCTGCAAAATAGGCTCTGTATCCAAAATATTGAACGGGACGGAAAAGGCGGAGAATTTGCACTCTGTCGCCAATGCCGCTCTTATACATTTTTACTTTCCCTTTAAGCAGACACCATAACAGTACGGGTGTCTCTTGTTCAGCATCGGTTATCTGATTTTTCTTATAGTTTTGAATTGAAAAGTTATCAGTGACTATCCGTTTTTCTTCAGGGCGAAGTGCGCTCCACATATCAGCCATGTCTTCACTGATGAATTTCTCAAATGTACTTTTCTTTATCATTCCGAGAATAGTCTAAAGCAAATTTCGAGGAGAAAGCAGTCATTTATGTTATTAAACACAAATTTACAACATATTTTTATAACCAACAAATATTTGTGGTTTATTCTCTTAATAAGAGTATATTTTACCCGGATTAACAAATGAAAAATGGCATCCAAGATTTTGAATGCCATTTTAACTTATTTTCTAATACCGATTTTTCTAATTAATTTTTAAATCAGAATAAACTATTAACGTTTATTTGATGATAACTTTAGAGGTTTTGCCGGCTTTAACCATAACATATACACCGGGACCTGGATTATCAATCCTAACGCCTTGAAGATTGAAGTAAACCGGGCTTTCTTGATTTTCCTGATTGTCAAATAAATCAATAACAGTTGTGATTCCGGCAGGAAGAGCTTTGACAACGTTGTTGGCAAAATCAGCCACAATGCAATAAGATCCGGGTTTGATCCTCCAAGATTTGCAACCAGAAGCATCAACGTTTACAGCATATTTTTTCATGGATGCAGTATGATTTTCCCTCAATTCCTCACCTTCTGTTGACGCTCCGTATCGATTTGCTTTATTGTTAAGTTCATCCCATGAGGAACCGAGTTGGTCTGTGAGATTGAAATAGCACATATTTTCACCCGGAGCAGCTGAGAATGTAACGGGATCTATTACAAAAGTAGAGCCTGATTTAGTCAGAGGAAGACCTTTGGAAGTTACCCATGAATTATTCTCTAAGTTGCCGAGGATGTAGAGTTGATTAGGCATGTCCGGCACCGGGGGAACCGGTGGGATCGGATCATCTCCATTGTTATTGTAGATAGAGCCGTCACATTGATATGTTTTGCCATTTTGGAAAATCAAATCCGCTGTCTGCTTTTCGCCTGAATCAGAGAAAATAATTTGGGTTGGAATTAAACCGTCAGGTGCTGTCCATAGATATGTGCCGTCTGCCTGTTTCACCATCGGGTCGCCCGGCCAAGCCTTGGAAGCAGTGCAGTTTTCTGCATCTGTCCAAGCCCAAACAGTTGGTTTTGTCCAATTGTCGGTATTCTTTAAATAAACATAAGCATTCTGAGGAACAATTTTTTCCACTTTCTTAAACACTGCTGAACCGGTCTTGGTTACGCCTTTGCTGTCAGTCGCGCTCCATGACAGTGTTATGTTGTCGCCTATATTCATATCAGAGCCGATGGTGATTGTCTTCTTACCGTTCAATGTGACTTGTGCGGAAGAGCCTAACTTATACCATGCGGAAGAATAATTCTCCGGAGTCAAGGTGACGGTGAGGGTTTCATAAAATTCACCACCGTTAGGGTCAACGTTTACGTATGGCTCGGTGATTACATCTTTATAAATAACTGCGATACCGGTATTGCCTACATTTCCGGAGATGGTAGAAGACGTTACGGTGAATGAATTGCCGGAGACTTTATCGATATATGTACCGGGTTTTACGTAAGAACTACCGTTAGAGATGCTGACATTTCCGCTTCCATTTGCTTTAACTATCACAGCACCACCTCCCTGACGAGTTATGCAAGCAACTCCATTGGAGGAGGTATAAGATTCTGCGGTTCCAGACATTGCATTACGGAATTTATTTACTTCAGCCACTTGTTTAGAAGTGAAATTGGTACTTCCTTTTTTACCCATCTTAATAGTATTACGTGTAGTGGCAGAAGGGCGGGAGAAGTAGAGGGCTGTTTCGTTGTTGCGACATGCTACGATAGCATAAACCTTATCCATTATATCTTGCGATATGGTGGAAGTGTTAACCCCATATTGACCATCGTTGGAATAATCATCATGGCTTTCAGCCCAAAGTACAATTGAGTTTTTGGATACTCCGTTGGCACCCCAGCTTGCTGCACCTGAAGGGACTCTTCCGGAGCGAACTTCATTTAAAGCCCATTTAGAATATTCTGTGTCTGTTACTCCAATATACTTGGTATATTCTTTGAGTAATTTATATTTATCACCACCGGGTCCGTCAAGGATTTCTCCATAGTGCCATAAACCTGAAACTTTTGCCATTTCAGACCAGAAATTGCAACTTTCTGATGGTAATCCGATATGCTTTGCAGCATCCCAACGAATTCCGGCAACGCCGAGTGATTTCAAATCCTGAAGGAACTCTTTGGCACGTGCCTGAACCTCGGCGCTCTCTGAATTAACATCGCCGTATTCACCCAACTGATTATGAGTTATGGAATAACGGTTGTTATAATCAACTCCGCCATTCCAGCGAACTCTGCCGTTGGAGTCCCACCAAGTGTCATGATAACCGGAAGCTTGATTGACGTGGTTGGCAACAACGTCAACTATAATCTTAATTCCATATTTGGCTGCTTCGTTACACAATGTTTGCAATTGAGCTCTTGAACCGTTACCATTAGCGCGGAATTTAAAATCGTATGGCATATATGCGTAAAACCATTCTGCATTTGTCAGGGCATTCCCTTGCACGGGAGAAACCTGAATAGCACCGAAACCTGCTTCAGCGATATCAGGAAGTGCATTTTTAATATCGTTGAAAGTCCAGTTAAAGCAATGCAGAATATTACCATCCTGAATTTTTTCAGGTATGCCGTAAGAATTTGTGGCGGCATACGTTAATGATGGAACGAGCATTGCCATTACCATCATTAAAGAAAGATAAAGTTTTTTCATGAAAGAATTTTATTTTTAGTTAAGCCAAAACTTTTATATTTAATTTTTACAAAATTAATCAATTATATTTATATATCCTAAATTCTTTTTAGTTTTCCATTTATAGTTTTAGGAATACTTTCCCTGTATATGATTTCTTTAGGAATTTCCCATTTTTCAAGTTCTTTTCTACAGATTTCCAATATACTGTCTTTTACTTTTTTGTTAAGATTGTCATCTTTGTTATCTCCTGACTTTTCAGACTCCACATATAAGACCAGTTTTTCACCCCATAAAGAATCTTTAATCGCTGATGCCATTATCTCTTTCAGCCCCAATTGTTTTAGATAGGGTCTAATGGTTTTTTCAATTTTTTCCGGCATGATTTTTTTCCCTCCGGAGATTATCATATTGTCAAATCTACCAAGAATTTCAAAAGAGTTATCTGAATTTAAATTCACGATATCGTTGGTTATGATAGGAGAGTCTATTGAAGGGATGTTTATCACAAGGCAGTCTCTTTCATCTTGACTTATGCTGATATTATCCATCGGAGTGAAATATTTTTCCCCTACTCTGCGTAAAGCAATATGTGAAGCAGTTTCGGTCATTCCGTAAGATTCCCAGCAATTGATGTGAAGATCCAAACTTTTATCGGCAAAGTCTTTAGAAATTATGCCCCCTCCTATAAGAAAATTTGCTTTTTTGATTCCGGCTTTTATTTCTTCGGATATACGGGTGTTTTCAAGAATTTTAAAAACACCCCACAATTGAGAGGGGACCATGGCTATAAAATCCGGGATCTTATAATTTACTGATAATCTCGGTTGATTGCTTGGCTGCTCAAAAGTAAAAGGAGCGTTCAGTAAGTCCGCTCTTACTGCCATCATCTTTCCTCCGATAAAGTCGGGCGAAATGCAACTGTGGAAATGCGTGGAAGAATCCAATGAAAAAAAGTTGATTGTTCGTTCGGCACTTTCAATCATGAATGATTTGGGCAAAAGAATCTCTTTCGGTGTGCCGGTGGAGCCACTGGTGTGTACTTTTATTACGTCGGAATCATTGCGCCATTCCTCAAGAAATTCCAAGTATGTCATTCTTTCCAATCAAGAGATTCAAATTGCTTATTATCAATCCTCATATTAGGATCATATCTCAGGTGCTCCCCATCTAAATAAATAGGTAAGCTAAAATTATTTGTGTATAATCCTCCCGTGCCTAATCCCTGAGGCAAAGAATTGTTCAATCCGGCTGTGAACTGTGCAATAGCGTTTAATCCTATATTAGATTCCAATGCTGAAGTAATCCACCATCCGATTCCGAGTTCCCCGGCAACCTCTATCCATTCTTCCGCCCCGCTGAATCCTCCGCATAGAGCAGGTTTGAGTATTAGAAATTCAGGTTTAATATAATCCAATAATTTCAATTTATTTTCTCGTCCGGTTATACCTATTAATTCTTCATCAAGAGCTACAGGAATGGGGGAGACTTCGCAAACAAATCTCATTAAGTCCGGGAAATGTTGAGGAATCGGTTGCTCTATGGAATGAACTTCTAAATCTGCCAAATCTCTGAGTCTTGCAAATACGTTTTCCATTGAGAAAGCACCATTTGCATCTACGCGGATAGTCAATTTGTCGGCACTGAAGTTTTCTCTCAGCCCTTTTATGAGAGAGAGTTCTTTATCCCAATTCAGAGAGCCGATTTTTATTTTGATACATTTAAAGCCCTCCTCTACCTTTCGAGTAACTCTCTCTTTCATTTCATCCAAAGAGCCCATCCAAATCAGACCGTTGATAGTGATTTCTGCTTTACCTTTAATGAAATCAGAAGGGAAATAAATATGTCGTCCGCCGGAAGCAAAATCTCGGAGGGCTTGTTCAAATCCGAATTGAATTGAAGAATGTTTTGAAAGGTCGGTTGGTCTGCCAATTGCAACATTTGCCAGCAACTCCATTAATTTGTATTCATATCTGTAATCCGCTTCAGGAGAAAGTCCGGGAAACACCGCAGCTTCGCCAACTCCAAAAATCTCCGGCTCCTTTTCATCCCACAATTTCAAAATATATGTAGGCTTTTCATACAATATTTCTCTTGACGTCATCGCCGGCTGGCGGAATTTCAGCATATACGGGCAAATTGCAAGTCGCATAATCCAATTCAGAAATTTTAAGGAAACATCGGGAATTGATCGAAGTCCGGATCTCTTTTTTCAAGAAAAGCGTTTTTCCCTTCTTGGGCTTCATCCATGAGATAATACATTAGAGTTGCATCGCCGGCAAATTCCATCAATCCGTGCTCTCCGTCTAATTCCGCATTCAAAGCGCGTTTAATCATTCTGATAGCGAGTGGAGAACGTTTAATAATGTCACGACACCACTCCATAACTGTTTCTTCCAATTTTTCGAATGGTACTACTGCGTTAACCATCCCCATTTCGAGGGCTTCTTTAGCGGTGTATTGGCGACACATAAACCATATTTCGCGCGCTTTTTTTTGTCCGACGCAGCGGGCGAGATATGAACTGCCGAATCCCGCATCAAAACTGCCGACTTTCGGTCCTGTTTGTCCAAATCTGGCATTTTCAGATGCAATTGAGAGGTCGCATATTACATTTAATACATTACCACCTCCTATTGAATATCCATTCACCATGGCTATCACCGGTTTGGGGAGCGAACGGATAGCCTTATGAAGGTCTAATACATTTAATCTTGGAGTCCCGTCAGAGTCAATATATCCGCCATGTCCTTTATAATTCTGGTCACCCCCGGAACAGAACGCTTTGTCACCGGCACCGGTCAAGACCACAACTCTAATGCTATTGTCTTCCCGGCAAATTTTCATTGCATCCAGCATTTCTTGATTCGTTAAAGGACGGAAAGCGTTATATACCTTCGGACGATTTATTGTGATTTTAGCAACACCCTCTTTTTTCTCAAAAAGGATATCGGTATATTCTTTAATTTTGGTCCAATTTCCCATGATATGATTTCTATTATTTAGTTTGATTTAATATATCCAATAAAATTTCTGCACTTTCACTTGGAGGCACTATTACTTCCATCAAGCTTCTTGACTTCTCATGTTGAAAATGATTAAAACTTCTTTTTAAGGAGTTTAGATTTTCGATTCTATAATATGTAAAACCGAAAGATTTTGCAATCGGCTCAAAATCTTTTATTTGACCTTTGCATAGATATTCTTCACGAGCATCCCATTTTCGAGATGAAGATACAAAACGGAAAATTCCCCCTCCGGAATTATTTATTATCACTATTTTAAGGTCAGAATTAAAACTCTCGCAGCATAGCAGTCCTCCCAAGTCGTGGGAAGCAGACATATCTCCGGTGACCAATATTGTGGGAATACGACTTATTAAATTATTTCCCACAGCGGAGGAAGTGGATCCTTCTATTCCGGAAACACCCCTGTTGCAATAAACAGCGTGAGGCAATTTAGTGGTTAATAACTGATTATATCGTATTGGAGTTCCATTTGAAATATGCAGATTATACTCCTGGTCGATATGATTAAATATATAATCCAAGGCGCATATTTCACTCCAGTCAGATGTTTTAACCTTCCGCTCTATTCTTTCCAAACTCTTCCTTTTGAGATCATTCCACTTCTCATTATAGGAGTTTGATACCTTAATTTCATCTTTATCAATCTCTATACCGGATTTGCCGGCTTCAATTAATCCATATAATTTTCTCAAAGCCACGTTTAATCCATTCAAGACCATGCCGGCGGGCATCTCTACTTTCATTGTCAAACATTTGAACGGGTCAACAATTTTTAGATTCTCACCTAAGCTCCAGTGTTCGATTGACGGATTTTTTACGGCACATTCCCGGAGATATTCCTTCAACATTCTGGAAACGAGAGCTCCGCCGATTGAAATTATAATATCGGGAATTAAAAAATCACTTTCCTCTTTGCTCCATTCCCCTTTAGTGCATAGTGCGGTGTCAATAGCGTATGCTTCTCCGGGGAGATGAAGATTAGAAATAGTCTCAGCCATTATGGCAACATTCGGGAAGGAAATGAATTTTTTAATATGTCGGTTGATAATCCAATCCGGGGTTAAAAATCCCGCAACAATTAGAATTTTTTTACCTATCAGGCGTGAGGCTAATTTTTGAGATTCCTCTTTAATCATATACCGTGGAAAATCCCACTTTTCAATTTTCCTTGAATCGGATGAAAGTTCGTTATCTTTGAGATTTAAAGTTGATTCACACGTTTCATTCAATGGTGGAGACAATCGAATATTTAAATGCACCGGACCCTCTTTCGGTCGCAAAGCCGTCATTATCGCTTCATTAAAAATTCTATTGGCATACCAACGTTTTTCCTCTGTGACTTCATAATCAGAAATGTCATAACTCTCTTTGACAAAGTTCTTTAATACCCCGTATTGTTGAAGTGTCTGCGAATCATCCTGGTCTATCCATTCTTTTGGTCGGTCGGCAGAAATCACGATTAAAGGAAGACCCTGATAAAAAGCTTCCGCCACACCGGGTGCATAATTAAGCAGTGCCGTTCCGGATGTGCAAATCAGCGCAATAGGTCGTTTTTGCACTTGCGCCATTCCCAGCGCGATGAAGGCAGCCGACCTTTCATCAACTACCGTTATTTTTTTCATATCCGGTCGGGCATGTGCCCCCATTAATAATGGGATGTTTCTTGAACCGGGAGAACAAATAATATCATTCACTCCATGTAGGCGTAAAACATCAAAAAGTTCTCTTACCACTAATTTTCCGGAATCTTTCATCAGCTTTATTATTTGAATAAATTGGGATGATAGCCGAGAATAAAGGCTTCTGCCGGCATACTTTTTTTACCCGCGGGCTGAATTGTGCAAATCCTGATTGGTGTTGTGGATGTCCCGGCAAA
>VIDP01332268.1_pt1 | contig 15529 bp, 14 predicted proteins | sample 5025131 | NCBI WGS metagenome assembly VIDP01 (sample SAMN11853144, study PRJNA449069) | gut metagenome | isolation source: stool from male vole | host: Microtus ochrogaster | place: USA:Florida | collected 2017
CACATCACCACAAGGCAAAAATTGCCGAATCTTCGCTATCTGCAAGTAGGAAGGACGGAAGTCGTAGCCCCATTGCGAGATGCAATGCGCCTCATCGACCACAATCATGCTCACATGACGCATCCGCCTAAGCTTCTGCATGAAAAGTTCGGAAGAAAGTCGTTCAGGAGATATGTACAAGAGCTTGTAAGCACCCAGTACAGCATTGTCCAACACTCGCACGATGTCATCGCGCATCATGCCCGAATAGACAGCCTCAGCCCGAATGCCACGCTGTTTCAGCTGCTGCACCTGATCTTTCATCAGCGAGATAAGCGGCGTAACCACAATGCACAAGCCCTCCATCATCAGTGCTGGCACCTGAAAGCAGATGCTCTTGCCGCCCCCCGTGGGCATCAACCCCAATGTGTCGCGCCCACCGAGGATGCTCCCGATGATGTCACGCTGGATGCCACGAAACGAGTCATAGCCCCAATACGCTTTCAGAATGTCAAGCGGTTCCTGCACTTCTATCCCTCTAATTCTGCCACCCTTCTTCGTGCGTTCTGATATCTTCAATCTGCAACTGCACCTCCCCATGCTTGCGTGTGTTCTCCTCCACCGTATAAACGATATCGAACGCTTGCTTGGTCTTGATGTAGCGAGCCTCTGAACTCTGTCCGAAGGCTATGCCGTTCATCACGTTGCTCGACTTGCTATCCACCAACTCCAGCTTGATGTGCTCCTGCTGGCGACCCACCACCTTGCTCGTGCCGTAGTCGAACACATTCTTCGTACAGAACACAGGTTTGGGGTTGTCTGGTCCGTAAGGACGCATACGCTTGAGGTCATTGAAAAACTTGGGCGTGATGTCCTTGAAGTTGACGACGGCATGAATGTCAAGGTTCGGACGTGTCTGTTCAGGGGCGATGTTCTCATGCACGTATTCCTCAAAACGGCGGCTAAAATCCACCACATTCTCCACCTTCATCGACAAGCCTGCCGCATAAGTGTGCCCTCCGAAATTGTCGAGCAAATCCTCACAACTCTGAATAGCCTTATACACATCAAAGCCACTCACACTGCGGGCACTGCCCGTCACGATGTCGCCATCAAGCGTCAGCACCACAGCTGGACGGAAAAACTCTTCCGTCAGTCGCGAAGCCACAATGCCAATCACGCCCTTGTGCCAATCGGCATTGTAGAGCACGATGGCACTCTTGTCCTCCATCTGCGGCAAATCTGCCACCACATGAATCGCCTCCTCCGTCATGCGCTTGTCCAGTTCCTTGCGCTCTTCGTTATACCGATTGATGGTATCAGCCATCTTGTGCGCCTTGTCCTCATCACGCTCCACCAGCAAATCGACCGACTCCTTGCCATTCTGCACACGTCCACTGGCATTGATGCGAGGACCAATCTTGAAGATGATGTCACTCATCGTCAACTCCTTCCCAGTCAACCCACACACATCAATCACCGCCTTTACTCCCACACTTGGGTTGTTATTCAACTGCCTCAACCCGTGGTAAGCCAGAATGCGGTTCTCGCCCATGATGGGCACAATGTCGCTCGCAATACTAATGGCACAAAGGTCCAGCAACGGAATCAACGTGCTGAACGGAATGCCGTTGCTGATAGCGAAAGCCTGCATGAACTTAAAGCCCACGCCACAGCCAGATAAATCAAGATAAGGATACGTGTTATCCACTCGCTTGGCATTCAATATCGCCACAGCAGGAGGCAACACCTCGTCGGGCACATGATGGTCGCAGATGATGAAGTCAATGCCCAAATCCTTAGCATACTGAATCTCATCCGTCGCCTTAATGCCACAATCCAACACGATTACCAACTTCACACCTTGGCTCGCCGCATAATCCACACCCTTTCGCGAAACGCCATACCCCTCCTCGCTGCGGTCGGGGATATAACACTCCACATTGGAATAGAACTGCGTAATGAACCTATACACCAACGCCACAGCCGTACATCCATCCACATCGTAATCGCCATACACCATGATGCGCTCACGCTGTCCCATCGCCTCGTTCAGACGCTCCACAGCCCTATCCATATCCTTCATCAGATAGGGGTCGTGAAGCTCAAGCAGTTGCGGACGGAAATACTTTCGTGCCTCATCAGCAGTATGAATGCCACGCGCTACCAAAAGCCGCGCTATCGCAGGGCTGACTTTCGCTTCTTCAGCCAGCCTTGTGGCACATGCCTGGTCCTCGGTTGTAGGTGCTTCGTAATTCCATTTGTAATTCATTATTATGTTGTCATTTCTATTTACGATGTAAAATTAAGGAGAATAAACGACATACGCACCATTGTCATCGAACGTTTTTCTTTTTTAAGACTTTTTCACAGCCTTTTGTTGATGCGCGTCAACAAAAACGAAACTTTCTTCGTGTTTTCCATTCTTTTTTTTGACGGCATTCTGCAAAAACGATACCTTTGTAACGTGTTTTTCATAGTATTAGATTTAAGGTTAACAAAGGTTCGGGTTGCAGCGGCAACCCATTTTATTGCCCTTATGTCAAATGCCTCAGAAACAATCAAAAGCAAGCATGTTTTTGTACAAAGATATTTAGATAAGATTGAGATTTCAGTGGCTTTATCCTTGGTGAGCGTAGCGACTATTGCTTGCAACACTTGAAGCATTAGCATCTGAAATTACAACGATTTTCGCAAATCACCCATATTTAAGATTCACAAAACTGATTTAAGGAAACAATATGGACATCACCCACGAAAACATCATGCTGATAGTAGCAGTGCTACTCTTTCTCAGCGTATTGGTAGGCAAAGTAGGCAGCAAGTACGGCATTCCCGCCCTTTTAGCCTTTCTCGGCATAGGCATGCTGGCAGGCGTAGATGGCTTTGGGTTGCAATTCGACAATGCTGCCGCAGCCGAATTTATTGGCATGATATCCCTGTGTATCATCCTGTTCTCAGGCGGTCTCGACACCGACTACAAGAAAATCAAGCCCGTGCTTGCCCCTGGATTGGTTCTCGCCACAGTGGGCGTGTTGGTCACCACTGCATTGACAGGCGTGTTCATCCACGAGATGATGCGTCTGATGCTGCCCGAACTGGCATTCGGATGGGCAGAATCTCTCCTCCTTGCAGCCATCATGTCATCCACCGATTCGGCTTCCGTATTCTCCATACTCAACTCCTCGGGCATAGGGCTGAAGTACCGACTAAAGCCTACCCTCGAGCTGGAAAGCGGCTCAAACGACCCCATGGCCTACCTCTTGGTCATCCTGCTCATCAGCGTTATAGAGACAGGTCAAGACATCACGCCCTCCATGGCCATGTCCTCGTCCGTTGACCTCTTGGTGCAGTTAGGCGTAGGCACACTCTCAGGCGTGGTTTTAGGGCTGGTCACAACCAAAGTCGTCAACGCCATCAACTCCGACAACGAGTTTCTCTATCCCGTCATGATGATAGCCTGCTGTTTCTTCACCTTCACCCTCACAGGCATGGTAGGTGGCAACAGCTACCTTGCCGTCTATGTGGCAGGACTTGTGGTGGGCAACAAGCACATCGTGCTGAAACGCACCATCAAGACATTCTTCGGCGGCTTCACATGGCTCGTCCAGATACTCATGTTCCTCACACTTGGACTATTGGTCAATCCCCATGAACTGCTCCACATCGCCGTGCCAGGCATCCTGCTCGCCCTCTTCATGATTCTCTTGGCTCGTCCGCTGGCTGTGTTCCTCTGCCTCTCCCCTTTCCGCAGATTCACGCTCCGCGCCAAAACCTACGTCAGCTGGGTGGGATTACGCGGTGCCGTGCCCATTATCTTCGCCACCTACGCACTCATGTCGCCCGATGTAGTACATGCGCGCTTCATGTTCAACCTCGTGTTCTTCATCACCATTCTCTCGCTCCTCATCCAAGGCACCACCGTCAACACCATGGCACATTGGCTCGGACTGACCAAAGAACTGCCGACCCACCATTTCCACATGGAACTGCCCGACGATGTGACCGCAGCCCTCGATGAGCTGACCATCACGAAAGAACACCTTGCCGACGGCACACGGCTACGCGAAATGCACCTGCCTCCACACACATTGGCAATCCTCGTGAAACGCAACGATGAGTACATCGTTCCAAGAGGCGACACACGCCTCCACATTGACGACGTGCTGTTGCTCATCTCGCGCAACAGCGAAAGCCTCAGCCAAACTTCCCCACAGACTTCCACCCCAACCTCATAAACACGGGTGAACATGGTCTTTTGACAGCTTATTCCTATTCTGCTTGTCTGTGCGTGTTGGATAGTCTATTTTCAGGTATGGAAACGGCTGTTTCTGCCCCTCAAAAGGGGAGTGAGTCACACCCTAAACAGGGTCTGACTCACTCCCTTGGAAGGGTGTGACTCAGACCCCAAATGGGGATATTTAATAAGGAAAAAAGGACACAAAAAAGTGGCATCCTGAGCAGGATGCCACATGAGAAACATTGAGGGGCTTTAAGCTTCGAGGGTGAAGCCTATGCTTTCGACGGCTTCACGGATGGCTGCGTCACTGATGGCTGAGCCTGTAACGGTAGCGATGCCACTTGAAAGGTCCACGGAGACAGACTCTACACCTTCGACGGTGCGAATGACTTTTTCGGTGTTGGCACGGCAATGGTTGCAGGTCATGCCTTTGACCACATAGGTATGGGTTTCATGGGCTATCGGGGCTGCCGCTTGTTCCGCCGTCTCACCACAACTGCATGCCTCATGGTGGCAATGGCAATGCCCGCCGTGTTCGGGTCCGCAGGTGCATGCTGACTTGTGCTGCAATTTCATCCGCACCACATTGAGCAGCAACAGGGCGAGAACGCCAGTGCAGAGCCATTCAAACCAACCTGCCACATCATGACAACATGCGTGTGTGCTGGACAAATGTTCGGTAAACCATTCGCGGGGCAAAAGGTAGTCGATACCAATGCCAAAGAGGATGGAACCGCCGACAATGGCTGTCAGATAGAGCAGGAGCGTCTTCTTGCCCAGTACTTTGTTGACCACCAGGATGGATGCAAAATTGCAGGCAGGACCTGCCATGAGCATCACAAGGGCCGCACCAGGGGTAAGACCCTTCATCATCAATGCTACTGCGATAGGGATGCTGCCTGTGGCACAGATATACATGGGCACACTGATGCAAAGCACCAAGAGCATGCTCAGGAGGGTGTTGTCTTTGAAGATGGCAAAGAAGGAATCGGGCACAAGCACCGTGATGAGACCTGCCACAACAAGACCCACAACAAGCCACTTGCCTATATCTTCCATCATTTCAACAAAGCCGAATTTGAGGGCTTCCACACAACGGTCGGCAAAGGACAGGTGGGGCTGCTCTGAGTAGGCACGGGAAGTATCAGTCGGAAACGTATCCTGCCCCTCCTTTTCTCCCCAATTAACAAATGTACCGCCAATAACCGCCGTGAACAATGCCGCCACAGGACGCACCACTGCGAATGGCAAACCCATCAGCGAATAGGTGGCAAAGATGCTATCGACACCTGTCTGAGGTGTGGCTATCAAGAACGACACCACGGCCCCCTTGCTGGCTCCTTCGCGACGGAAGGACATGGCTGTAGGTATCACGCCACACGAACACAATGGCAGTGGCACGCCAAAGATGGCGGCATTGACCACCGACCGCACCGTGCTGCCACTCAGGTACTTCGCAAACCATCCGTCAGGGATAAATGCGTGCATGATGCCCGCCAAAAGGAAGCCCAACAGCAGGTAGGGCGACATCTCATTCACGATGCCCAACACTGCTTCTGATACATTTAGAATACTTTCCATACAAATCTCTTTTCTTGTTTTCCGCTGCAAAGGTACGGAATCTGTTTTGCAATCAAGTTGCAAAGTTTGTTTATCTCGTACAAAGTCACTACCTTTGTCACAAACATCACTGGATGAAGCACACCCTCATCACATTCCTTATCTCTATCAGCACCATCCCATCTGCCTTCTGCCAGACGAGAGACGAAGGTGTTGGGATGACGTGGGAGGATTTCATGGCAGTGGTGATGGAAGAGACAGACGAGGAGTCCATTGATGAGGAAACGATGGAACAGCTGTATGAACTGCATGGAAACCCTGTAAACCTCAACACTGCCACGCAGACGGACTTGGAGCTGTTGCCGTTCTTGAGCGAGGAGCAGGTGGCGGATATATTGCGCTATGTGAAGCGTAACGGACCGATGTTGAGCTTGGGCGAGTTGATGATGATAAGAACTTTGACAAAAAGGGAGCGTGAGATGCTGCGCCTGTTTGTGAAAGCAGAAGCTACAAAGTCATCCCGATATATGCCTTCGTTCAAAGAACTATTGAAGTATAGCAACCATAAGGTTGTATGGCGCACGGATGTGCCTTTTTACACCAAGGCAGGCTACAAGGACGTGCCTGCCGAAGTGCTGATGAAATCGCCAAACAAGGTGTATCGGGGCGACAAGTTCCACCATGCGTTGCGCTATACCTTTTCCGCAAGCAACCATCTGCGAGCCGGTGCGCAGATGGAAAAGGACGCTGGAGAGCGGGGCATGGATTATGTGGCTGGCTATGTGATGCTGAAGGACATCGGTTGTGTGGAGCGAGCTGTAGCAGGTTGTTACCGCGTGAGCTTCGGCAAAGGACTGGCTATCAACAGCGGCATGAAGTTCAGCAAGTTGATGATGCTCAGTACGGCCGACCGCATGGATGCAGGCATCACCCCACACTCCTCCGTCAGCGAGTCGGGCTATTTCACAGGAGCTGCCGCCACCCTCCGTTTGAAGCAGTGGCAACTCTCCGCTTTCGGTTCTTACAGGAAGGAGGATGGTACTTATAACAGCGATTCCTCGGGCATGTCGTCGCTCAAAACCGACGGGCTGCACCGCACACAGCTAGAGCGGAGCAAGAAGGGAAACCTTGCTGTCAGCAACATCGGCGGCAACATCCATTGGGAACACAGAGAGCTTCGCCTGTCAGCCACCGCCGTAGCCACCCACTTCGACGTTCCTCTCCTGCCACGAAACAATACCCCAGCCAGCATGTACCGCCTCTACAACGCCAGCGGACAGGATTTTCAGGTCGGAAGCTTATCCTACGCCTACCGTTTCAAGACCCTCTTTTTCAGCGGAGAAACCGCCGTCAGCCACACGGAACATCAGAACGGAACCGCCAGCCTCAACATGCTCCGCTGGAGAGTCAACCCTTTGAATGCCCTCACACTGATTGGTCGTCACTACGGTGCCAAGTTCGTCAGCATCAACGGCAAGGCATTCGGTGAAAACCCAAGAGTACAAAACGAGCAAGGACTTCTCATAGGATGGAAATCCGAGTCCATCTGCTACACTGACTTGGAAGCCTATGTGGATGCGATGTATTTCCCTTGGTTCAAACAGGGCGTATCTGCCAGTTCCTATGGCTATGAGGGAGTGGTGCAGGCACTCTTTTCAACCCATCAACGATGGAATCTCCTGGCACGTTATCGTCTCAAAGCCAAACAGAAAGACTTTACATACAACTCAAATACAAAGGCATTCACCACGCTCGAATACAACACCCAACAAACCCTGAAACTACAACTGAACTACACCCTATCCCCGTTTATCACCCTCCGTACCTCCGCCACAGGGACACAGATTTCCTTTGGCACCAACCCGAATGAATACGGCTTTGCCATCAGCGCAAAACTCCCAGCGCAAAATCCCATCACAGAATGCCACATAGCCTTCGGCCTCGCCTAGTTCAACACCGACACCTACAAGACCCGCATTTATCACTACGAGCCCCCCCTCCCCTACCCCTTCGTCTCCACATCTTATTATTATAAGGGTACCCGCGCCACCCTTTTCGCTTCCATCCCCCTCATCAAACACTCCCTCTCCATCAACGCAAAATTCGGCATGACGAAGTACTTCAACCGCAACACCATCAGCAGCGGATTAGAGATGATTGATGCGAACCATCGGGAAGATTTGCAGGTGCAGCTACAATACAAATTCTGAATATACGCCCCCACTCCTCTTCCAAACTCTGTGTCATGACAATCGAATTCATTAAGGAGCACCATAACAATGGTGCTCCTTAATGTATGCCGCCACTTTGTCGTCTAACCAGCATCGCATCATGCGCCCTCGTTTTATCGACTCACGGATTTGCGTGGAACTCACATCGTAGAGGGGGGTGTTGACCATCTGCACTGTGGGTGGAAGGGTTGATTCATCCAGTTCGCAACCTGGACGACGATAGATAAGAATCCGATAATTCTTGATGATTTCGTCGGAACAATACCAATGAGGGAAACGCTCCCAATTGTCAGCACCAATCACCAAGATGAACTCGTGCCGGGGATAGACCGTGGAGAGTTCGCCCAAGGTGGTGATGGTGTAAGAAGGCAGAGAGAGGTGACGTTCAAAGTCGGACACGCGAACACCTGCCATATCGGCTGTAGCCAGTTCTGCCATACGCAGACGGTGCTCATACTCGGCAATGTCGCCCACCGCCCCACTCTTCAACGGGTTCAAGGGCGACACCAGCAGCCACAACTCATCGACGAGACCTTGCTGCACGATGGATGCCGCCAACTGGGTATGCCCCTTGTGGATAGGGTTGAAACTTCCTCCATAGATGCCAATCTTCATGTGCGTATCATTTTCTGTTCGGTGTTGCAAAGATAATGCTTTTTCATGAGTCATTCACCCACAAGAGAAGAAAAAGCCCTTTCGTTGTTCATAACTTACGAACAATTATTCGTAACTTGTGAATAATTATTCCAAACTTATGAACAATAATTCATAACTTATGAACGACTTCTCCGCAGGGTAAAGACACGCTGATGTTTTGGGGCACAAGAACAAGTAATGCAGGAAGCGTATGTTAAGGTATCCTTCGCTTTTTTATACCATAAAGATTGGTGATTGAAGAAAAAAACGGTATATTTGCCGATGCAACAAAGACAGAAGGAACGGAAGAGGTGAGGTTGACAGCCTCGCGAATGTGCAGAGGAACAGACATAACATCTTGAAAATAAAAACTCCCATGACAGAAAAAGAGAAAATGCTGCGGCAGCTGATTTATGATGCCAACTATGACCAAGAACTGATTGAAGAGCGCAAACGGGCGAAAGACCTTTGCTACGAATACAACCATCTGAAGCCGTCGGACGAGGACGGGCAACACGAACTGATATTGCGGCTGCTGGGACAAACAACAGGCGCATTCTGCATCATCGCCCCGTTTTGGTGCGATTATGGCTACAACATAGAGGTAGGCGAGAACTTTTTTGCCAACCACAACACGGTAATTCTCGATGCTGCCAAGGTAACCTTTGGCAACAACGTCTTCATTGCCCCCAACTGCGGTTTCTACACGGCAGGTCATCCTATTGATGCTGAACGGAGAAACGCAGGATTGGAATATGCCTATCCCATCACGGTGGGCGACAATGTGTGGATAGGCGGTGGTGTGCAAGTCATGCCTGGTGTGACGATTGGCAGCAACGTGGTCATTGGCGGTGGCAGCGTGGTGGTGAAAGACATTCCCGACAACTCTGTCGCTGTGGGCAATCCCTGCAAGGTCATCCGTGCCATTACGGAGGAGGACAAAAAGAGGTGTTGGGACAGAGGTGCTGATAGAATGCGGAATTAACCTAAAGACGAGATTCGCCTACTACCTCGAATCTTTTTGCCAAAGAATGGTTAAGAAGTAAGAAATAAGTTGTATCTTTGTATCATTAACTTTATAAAACCGTTTGCGTATGGAGAAATAACAGACCCAAAGACATATAGATAGAAGCGTTAACTTTTTGTTCTTGCCTACCGATAATTGGGGAATTTGAAGTATGCAGTCAAGAGTAAAAGTTGATGCTCACGTCGTTAGGCGTGGGCTTTTACTTGTTGATGACTGCAAAGGTTTCCCAAATACCACGGTGAGGCATTGACGAAGCATAAGAGTCCACGCTTATTATTCTGTCTTTCCTCAAATACGATGGGCTCCACATTTATTAAATAATCAGATTATTCATTCAACAAACAAAAAAATGAAAGAATTATTCAAGTTTATGCTGATGGCAACCATTGCTACGAGCATCTCTATCGCCTTTGTGAGCTGTGGCAACGATGATGATGACCACAACAATGGCGGTGGTACAAACACGACCACTTCTGCTAACGTAAACCCGCAGAATGTTTTTACAGGCGGCATGCCAAAGTCTTTTGCTGGCAATCAGATTATGACCAATGCTGACGGATTAGTGTATGCCATTACGGGAGAAGAAGGTGTCAATGTGTCGTTCAAATACTCGAAAGCGACGAAAGCTGATATGGCTTATGCTTATGACGTTATGATGACCATTTATGGTGAGGGTGAAATCATGATATGCAACATGACGCTCGGCAAGAATGGTTTTGTGTCACATTGCGACGAAATGGAAATATACGAAGGTGGAAGGGAGACCGAAACATGGGATTTCACCTACAACAGCAATGGTCAACTGGCGCAAATGCAGCGTTCAGAAGGTGGCAAGGAGAAGACGCAAATCAAGTATGAGAATGGCAACATCGTGGAGGTGAGCACAACGTCGGAAGAGGAGCCAGGCGAAACTTCCACCTACAAGATTTACTATACGTCCGACGACACCATGACCGCCATTGAGAACAAAGGCTGCATCATGCTCTTCGACAACACATTAGGCATCGACATGGACGAAATGGAATATGCCTACCTTGCAGGTCTGCTGGGCAAGGCTACCAAGCATCTGCCAGTCCGTTGTGTAGATGTTACGGAAAACTATACAGACATTTTCACATGGACACTGAACAACGCTGGCTATCCCATCAAACTCTCATTTGATGACTCGCCCGAAACAATAAGCTTCGTTTGGTAGGCTTTGCCCTGTTGCAACACGAAATAACATTCACGCCTCTCTCCGAACAGAGGAGAGTATAAAGACAAAGCAGAACAAGAGGTTTTGAACAACCAAACCTTCTTGCTCTGCTTTGTTATTCAGCCAGCAAATGATGCAGTTCGGGCTTCCGCTCTATATACACGCGGGCAAAGGAACAGAGCGGCAGGATTTTGAGATGCTGCTCTTGGGCATACTCAACAGCTTTCTGCACCAGCAGTTTGCCAACGCCCTGTCCTTCATATCCCTCATACACAAGAGTATGGGGAATCATCATTACCCCATCCCGTATCAGTTTGAACGTCAGTTTGCCAACATCTGTCCCATTCTCTTGAGCCACCACCAACCCTTTCTGTCCTTCAACTGTCAACGTTGTTTCCATATACATTATTTTTATTAGGCAGTGGCAAAGTTACAAAACTCCCACAATACTTCGCTTTTTTCTTGCTAAAATATGTTGATTCAAGTCTTTGCATCCAGAAAAGTTGAATAATCAAGGTATTATTGATAACTTTGCCTCCTCAACAAACAAGCGCATGACTTCTCCGACCCGTCTCACAAAGAAGCGGCAGAGAGAAGGATACAGACAAATCGAAGGAATTACAGATGAGCACACCCACAACAGCAAAAGACATTATCGAATACATGGAGTCGCTCTACAACAAGGAACAACGACTGATATTGATGCGGTTTTTCAAGACAGCACCAGGGGAGTATGGATATGGAGACGAGTTCTTGGGCATCAAGGTTCCACAGACACGGGAAGTGGTGAAAGCTGCGAAGGACACACCGCTCAGCGAAATTCCGACACTGCTGATGAGCAACTGGCACGAGGTGAGGCTCTGTGGATTGCTGTTGCTCGTGGACAAATTTGAGCGATTAGCGACCAGGCGGCTCACGAACAACGCCGATGCCATTCGTCAAAGAGACAACATCGTGACGTTCTATCTGGAGCATGCCGAACGAGCCAACAACTGGGACTTAGTCGATTTGTCTGCTCCCAAGATTATAGGGAATTGGCTGCTACTCCCCACTTGCTTGGGTGGCAAAGAAGCAGGACAGCACCGTGAGTACAAGCAACAGATACTTGACACCCTTGCTCACAGCACCTGCCTGTGGAAGCAACGCATCAGCATAGTCAGCACATGGAAGACCTCTCAGCAGGGTGACCCTTCGTGGTGTCTCCGCTATGCCGAGATGCACCTCCACCATCCCCACGACCTCATGCACAAGGCTGTCGGCTGGATGCTCAGAGAAATGGGCAAGCGAGTCAGCATGGACCTTCTCCGCGATTTTCTCGAACTGCATGCCCACGAAATGCCCCGTACTGCCCTCCGCTATGCCATTGAAAAGATGTCGGATGGCGAACGGAAGATGTGGATGAGAAAGTGAAGGGCAAATTTTTCGCCTTTCATTCTTCATTCTTCATCAAAAGTCACTACCTTTGTACAAAATTACAACACAAAAAACATGAAAGAGATTGTACTTAGCGGCATACGCCCTACGGGAAACCTGCATCTCGGCAACTACTACGGAGCCGTACAGAACTTCGTGAAGATGCAGGAAGATTATAACTGCTACTATTTCATTGCCGACTGGCATTCACTCACCACCCATCCCAAGCCTGAGGACATTCAGCAGTCGGCTCGCACCATCTTGGCTGAGTACTTGGCTTGTGGCATCGACCCCGAGAAATCGACCATCTACATACAGAGCGACGTACCCGAAACCATTGAGCTTTACCTCTATCTGAACATGAACTGCTATCTTGGCGAGCTGGAGCGCGTAACCACCTTCAAGGAGAAGGCACGCAAGCAGCCTGACAACGTGAATGCTGGTTTGCTCACATATCCAACCTTGATGGCGGCTGACATCTTGCAGCACCGCGCCGCCAAAGTACCAGTGGGCAAGGACCAGGAGCAGAACATGGAAATGGCGCGCAAGTGTGCCCGTCGCTTCAACAACATCTACGGCGTGGAGTTCTTCCCCGAACCACAGAACTTTTACTTCGGCGACCACGCCATTAAGATTCCAGGATTGGATGGCAGTGGCAAGATGGGCAAATCAGAGGGCAACTGCATCTACCTCTACGAAGATGCCAAGAGCATTGAGAAGAAGGTGAAACGCGCTGTAACCGATTCTGGTCCAACAGAGCCGAACCAAGCGAAGCCCGAGGTCATCCAGAACCTCTTCACACTGATGGAGATAGCCTCTTCCAAGGACACCTACGACTACTTCAACGAGAAGTGGAACGACATGTCTATCCGCTACGGCGACATGAAGAAGCAGTTGGCTGAGGACATCGTGAAGACGCTTGCGCCCATCCGAGAGCGTATCCTCGAATACAAGAACAATCAGGAACTGCTCGACAAGGTGGCGAAGATGGGCGCAGAGAAGGCGCATGAGAGTTCGGCTGCCACTCTGAGAGAGGTACGCAAAATTATCGGCTTCAAAGTGTATTGAAAACGACATGAATAAAGGAAGGCGGACAGGCTTGAGTGCTTGTCCGCCTTCCTTTATTCATAAGCGATGTAAGGTCTTAGTTTGTCCAGCTCCTCTGGGGTGAAAATGCTGGTCGATAGAAGTGTTTCTTCGTCTTTCACATCGCCATACAAGCGGATGTACTGGAGCAACGCCTTGGTTTGTTCGTAGGAGATATAGGGGTGGCGGTTTAAGGCTTGGAATGAAGCCTTGTTGAGGTTGATTTTCTGTAGGGATGGCTGAGGCGCGATAGTGAACCACTCCAGCAGTTCGGGCGAGACAATGGAGATTTCGGCCAGTTGCTCCACCGAATAGAAGCCGCCCAAACGCTGGCGATAACGGACAATGGCATCGCTTATCTTCTTGCCGATGCCTGGAATACGGCACAACAAGGTCGTGTCCGCATCGTTCGCATCCACTACGGTCAAAGTCTGGAACTTTTTTGTTTCACCATCGGGCTTTGCGTTCCTCCTTTCTTGCTTCTCTTCATAGCAAGGCACAGCGTTCCGTTTCTGATGGGAAAAAGCGGTTCCCACGCTGACATAGGGTGACAACCGCTGCACATCCTCCGCTGTCCAGCCGTAGGTGTCGCCTAAATCTTTTGCCGAACGAAACACCTTTCCTGCGGCACGATAGTGGAGGAAGTTCTTCACCTTCCATGCTTCCATGCCGAAGCCAATAAGTGTGAGCGAATCGACCGTGTTAGGGTCGAAAGCATGGAGAGACACAGTTGCAGGAGGCTCTTCGACAGAAACAATCAAGGGGCAGTCCTCGTCAACCACAGGCTTCGTCACCTCCTGTTCGTTTGTCTTCAACGCATCCACCACCATCAGCACTCCCACAGCAAACACCACGATGCACCCCAACGCCACGATGGCTCGACGGTCGCTCTTCGAGAAATAGAAGAACATACGAAATGGATTAGTTCTCATCATTGCAGTCTTTCATGTTTGTCAATCCTTGCAGAGTCCATTTCTTCAGGAAAGAGATATTTTCATATTGCAAAGGTACACTTTTCCACCTAATTTGCATATCTTTGCAAACATAAAGTAGCAAAGATGACGTATCTGAACACCGAAAACATCGCGCGCAGCACCACGGAGGTGGAGTATCACCCACTCATTCCGTTCTTGCCCAAGAATGCCAAAGTGCTCTTTCTCGGCAGTTTTCCGCCACAACGGAAACGGTGGTGCATGGACTTCTACTACCCCAACTTCATCAATGACCATTGGCGCATCGAAGGGCAAATCTTCTTTGACGACCGCCTCCACTTTGTGGATGAGAAAGCCAAACGCTTCAAGATTGAAGAGATTGTGGCGTTCTGCCAAGAGACGGGCATCGCCTTCTTCGACACATCTACAGCCATCCGACGCCTGAAGGACAATGCTTCAGACAAATTTCTCGAAGTGGTGGAACCGACTGACATTCCAGCCTTACTGGGAGAGCTGCCGCACTGCCGAGCCATCGTCACCACTGGCGAAAAGGCGACTGACACCATCTGCACGTCCCTCGGCATACCAGAAGTGCCTAAGGTCAACACCTTCGTTCCCATTCCTGACACATATAATAAAGACGGAAAGCAGTTGGTTCTCTACCGCCTTCCGTCTTCCTCGCGCGCCTATCCTCTTGCCTTCGACAAGAAAGTGGCGGCATATCAACAGATGTTTGAACAGATGTTGTAACGCTCATTATTTCTCTGCCTGTAACCGATGGAACAGAAGCCCGACATCTACATGCACGGAGCACCGTGGATTGAGGTCAACGACCTCGTTCCACTGCTGCTGCAACACAACATCAATTGCGTTGTAGATTGCCGCAGCCTCTCCAACGAGCATATTGGACAGAACACGTCTGAGAAACAACTTCAGACAACACTTCATCAGCATCACATCGCCTACATCCCTTTCTTCCAGCACTTTGGATATTCCCCGTCCGAAACAAGAAACAACAAAGGCAACATCCTCTACAAATACAACACTAAGACCCCGTACTTTCAGAAAGGGCTGGAACGCATCGCAACTGGCATTGCACAAGGTTATACCATCTGCATCATCGATGAAGTGAGAGATTTATACAAAAGCAGATTATACAACATCCTTGCCAAACGCCTGAAGGAACAATACAACATCGTCTATCTGCTGAACAACGGGTATCACTTCACA
>VIDP01368305.1_pt1 | contig 15517 bp, 8 predicted proteins | sample 5025131 | NCBI WGS metagenome assembly VIDP01 (sample SAMN11853144, study PRJNA449069) | gut metagenome | isolation source: stool from male vole | host: Microtus ochrogaster | place: USA:Florida | collected 2017
AGGCCAAGTGGCTTGATGCAATTGAATACATGCGCGAGTTTGACATCATCGACAGCGAGCATGTGGTCAACCAGCTGCTTGCCGACGGCAAGAAAGTGCTGTGCGAGGGTGCCCAGGGTACAATGCTCGATATCGATTTCGGCTCATATCCGTTCGTGACATCCAGCAACACCATCACCGCCGGAGCCTGCACCGGTCTGGGCGTAGCCCCCTCCAAGATCGGCGATGTATATGGCATCTTCAAGGCATATTGCACGCGCGTGGGCAGCGGTCCCTTCCCCACCGAGCTTTTTGATGAGACCGGCAAGCGCATCCGTGACCTCGGCCATGAATACGGAGCCGTGACCGGTCGCGAGCGCCGCTGCGGATGGATTGACCTTGTAGCCCTGAAATACGCAATCATGCTCAACGGTGTCACCAAGCTTATCATGATGAAGAGCGACGTGCTCGACGGATTCGATGAAATCAAGGCTTGCGTGGCATACGAAATCGATGGAGTCACTACTCGCGAATTCCCATTCTGCCTCGATGACGTGGAAGTAAAGCCCGTATACATCACACTCCCCGGTTGGAAGACCGACCTCTCTAAAGCAAAGAGCGACAGCGATTTCCCCGAGGCATTCGTAAATTACATCAAATTCCTTGAAGAAGAGCTCAAGACACCTATCACAATAATCTCCGTAGGGCCCGACCGCACACAGACTATCGTGAGAAAATAACATCACCACCCGAACAGCGCCGCGGAGCCTCTGATTGCCCGCGGCGCATCGGTTTTTGTCTGCTAAACCCTAATTTCAAATACCACATAAAAACTTCTTATCATGGCAACAGTCAAACCCTTCAGAGGACTGCGTCCGCCACGCGACCTGGTCACCGAGGTAGCATCGCGTCCATACGATGTGCTTAACAGCGAAGAGGCTCGCAATGAAGCAGCCGGTAATCCGAAATCACTATATCACATCATCAAGCCCGAGATAGACTTCGAGCCCGGCACCGACGAACACGACAGCCGTGTATACGACAAAGCGGTGGAAAACTTCAAGATGTTTCAGCAAAACGGCTGGCTCGTGCAGGACGATGACGAACATTATTATATTTACGCCCAGACAATGGACGGTCGCACCCAATACGGTATCGTTGTTGCCGCTTGTGTGGATGACTATATGTCCGGCAAAATCAAGAAACACGAACTCACACGGCGCGACAAGGAGGAAGACCGCATGAAACATGTGCGTGTCAACAACGCCAACATCGAGCCCGTGTTTTTCGCCTTTCCCGACAGCCCGGAAATCGAGGACATCATCAGCACAGTGACGGCTACCAAGCCCGAATATGACTTTATCGCTCCTGATGGGTTCGGTCATACATTCTGGCTTGTGGACAAGAGTCTCAACGACCGCATCACCTCCGAATTCGCCAAGATGCCCGGTCTGTATATAGCCGACGGCCACCACCGCACAGCCGCCGCCGCTCTGGTGGGAGATGAAAAGGCAAAGGCCAACCCCAACCATAAGGGTGATGAGGAATATAACTACTTCCTGGCAGTCGCATTCCCTGCTTCTCATCTCAAGATTATCGACTACAACCGTGTAGTGAAAGATCTCAACGGGCTGTCACCCGCCGAATTCCTGGAGAAACTCTCTCAAAATTTTGAAGTGAAGGACATGGGCACCATGATATACCGCCCTGACCAGCTCCACAACTTCTCGCTATATCTCGAGGATCACTGGTATTCGCTTACCGCCCGCCCCGGCACATACGATGACTCCGATCCTATCGGAGTGCTCGATGTGACCATATCGTCAGACCTGATCTTGCGCGATATCTTAGGCATCACTGACCTGCGCACCGACAAGCGGATTGATTTTGTAGGCGGCATACGTGGACTCGATGAGCTCAAACAGCGCGTCGACTCCGGCGAGATGGCGATGGCCCTCGCCCTTTATCCGGTGCCAATGAAGCAACTGATCGATATCGCCGACACCGGCAACATAATGCCCCCGAAGACCACATGGTTCGAGCCCAAACTCCGATCAGGTCTGGTGATTCACAGCCTTGACTGACATCATGCGATTTTTCTACTAAAAAAGCGGTGCCAAGCGGTGTCGCTTTTTATTTTTTTTGTAAATTTGCACCGAAATTTTAAATCCAATTCTCTATGGGAGGTTTCTTCGGAGCTGCTCTGAAAAAAGACTGCGTCATCGACCTGTTCTACGGTACAGATTACAACTCACACTTAGGTACAAAACGTGGCGGTATGGCCACCTACAATGAAACTGACGGATTCATCCGCAGTATCCACAGTCTCGAAAACACATATTTCCGCACAAAATTTGAGGGAGTGCTTCCACGATTCAGAGGCAATTACGGCATCGGTGTCATCAGTGACAACGACTCACAGCCTATAGTGGTCAACACACATCTCGGACGCTTTGGCATCGTAACGGTGGCCAAAATCCAGAATATCAAGGAACTCGAAAAAGAAATGCTCGACCAGCACGTCCATTTCGCAGAGACAAGCTCAGGAGATACTAATCCCACCGAGCTTGTGGCTACTCTCATCAACGAAGGCGAGGACTTCGCCGACGGAATCCGTCAGGCACAGCTCAAGATCAAAGGCTCGTGCTCGATGATACTCCTTACTCCTGACGGACTGATAGCCGCCCGTGACAAACTCGGCCGCACACCCATCGTGATAGGCAAGAAAGATGACGGATATGCCGTGACCAGCGAGACCACCGCTTTTCCTAATCTCGACTACAAACCCGTACGTGACCTCGGCCCCGGAGAAATCGTAAAAATCACCCCGGATGGAATCACAGTGCTCAAAGAGCCGCTTAAGGAGATGCAGATATGCTCATTCCTCTGGGTATACTACGGCTTCCCGACATCAACTTACGAAGGAATTAACGTCGAAGACGCCCGCAACAAGAGCGGTGAGCTGATGGGCAAGCGCGACACCACAGCGATCGATTGCGCATGCGGAATACCCGACTCGGGTGTAGGTATGGCTTTAGGATACGCCAACGGCAAAGGCGTGCCATATCAGAGATGTGTCTCTAAATACACCCCTACCTGGCCCCGCAGCTTCACACCGTCTAATCAGGAGATGCGTGACCTCGTCGCAAAAATGAAACTTATCCCCAACCGCGAGCTGCTCAACGGCAAGCGCGTGGTGTTCTGCGACGACTCTATCGTGCGAGGCACGCAGCTCAAAGACAATGTACGCCTTTTCTATGAATACGGAGCCAAAGAGGTACACATACGCATCGCATGTCCCCCGCTTATATACGGATGTCCGTTTATCGGATTCACAAGCTCCAAGAGCGATATGGAGCTTCTCACCCGCCGCATCATAGCAGAGCTCGAAGGCGACCCCGACAAGAATCTTGAGGCTTACGCGCGCACAGGCTCACAGGAATACAATAAACTTGTAGAGAAGATGGCCGAGCATTTCGGTTTGAGTTCACTGAAATTCAGCACGATCGAAGATCTTGTGGAGTCAATCGGTATGCCCAAATGCAAGATCTGCACACATTGCTTTGACGGCTCATCACACTTTTGACCGTAATATCTGATACACAATGCTTGATGTACGGCGATAAATATTCCGTGCATCGAGCATTGTGATTTTTATAACTTTGAATTGAAACATTACCATGAATTATAAGACAATCAACCTGCTCGTCCTATCCGTGGCGATAGCTCTGTTACCATGCTTTTCATTTGCACAGCCTGCAAAACCGAGGGTGCTCGTAAGCACAGATATCGGAGGCACAGACCCTGATGACAATCAGTCGATGGCCCACCTGATGATGTACAGTGACATGGTAGACATAGAGGGACTCGTGTCTTCGCCTTCATTCGGCACAGGTGACAAAAGCGAGATATTGAGGATGATTGACCTTTACGAGCTTGATTATCCTAAGCTATCCACATGTTACCCGCAACTCACACCTCCTGATGCGTTGCGTGCTGTCGTCCGTCAGGGTGTAAGGTCGCTGGCTCCGCTCAAAGGATTCACCAAGGCTACCGAAGGCTCGGACTACATAGTGGAATGTGCGCGCAGAGACGACCCGCGTCCGCTGTGGATCCTCGTGTGGGGTACACTTGATGATCTTGCGCAGGCATTGCACGATGCCCCGGACATAGCCGACAAAATAAAAGTGTACTATATAGGCGGTCCTAACAAAAAATGGGGCGTGAACAGCTATGATTACATCGCACGCAATTTTCCGGACCTGTGGATTATAGAAAACAACGCGTCATACCGTGGTTTCATAACTGATGACAAGAATCCCGACCACTATAATACCGGTTACTATAAAGACGTGATCGAGGGCGCCGGATTTCTCGGACCGGATTTCAAGAAATATTACGGAGGTAATGTAAAGATGGGCGACTCGCCATCGCTTTTCTATCTGCTCGACGGCAATCCCGACAATCCCGCCACCTCCTCATGGGGTGGCAGATTCGAGCCCATGAGCCGGTCGCCCCGCTTTGCACTCACCCCTAAGAGTGGCGACAGGGATACTGTCAATGTATATTCGGTCGTGGAATTTTCTGTCACATCCACCGACCCCACCGATTCTCTAATGCTCATTATCGATCGTCAGCAGTGGCCCGGTGAGCGCGTCAGTCAGGATCGTCTCACCGTAAGATACTCACCCAAACAGACCGCAATCCTCCCCTACACCATCATCACACGTCACGACACCATTTCGGCCACACTCGATGTCACGAACATATGGCCCGGTGACAGCAGCCCGGATGCCTATACGTTGGGGCAAAACTGGTATACTGACATCGCCAATCCCGGATTCTTCATAGGCAAATGGCAGGGTGCGGAGACTGTCGCCTCCGGCCGCAAGGATGTCATGGATCACTGGCAGGAAAGGTGGGATTGTCTCAAGGATACACTCCACACTCTCACACCGGCGTTTCCGGGAGCAGAAGGATTCGGCAAGTATACGACAGGTGGCCGTGGCGGGAAGGTGTATCACGTCACCATTCTCGCTGACGGTAACGAGCCAGGCACCCTGCGCCACGCAGTAAATCAGAAGGGATCCCGCACAGTCGTGTTTGATGTAGCCGGTACCATCATGCTCGACAGCACCCTCAGGATCACAGAGGGCGACCTCACCATTGCCGGCCAGACAGCCCCGGGTGACGGCATCTGTATTGCCGGTTACCCTGTGGTGTTAAAAGGAGACAATACGATAGTGAGATACCTGCGTCTCAGAGTCGGAGATCTCCATCCCGGCGATCACGATGGCATCGGAGGCACCGATTTCAAGCGTCTGATCCTCGACCACTGTTCTGTGAGCTGGAGTGTAGACGAATGTTGCGGCCTTTACGGAGGCGAGGACTTCACTGTACAGTGGTGTATTTTCTCCGAACCGTTAAGATTCTCCGGACACACCAAGGGCGGCTCCCATGGCTACGGAGCTATCTTCGGAGGTGCGCGCGCATCCTATCACCATAATCTGATAGCCCACGGCGAAAGCCGTATGCCCCGTATCGGTCCACGACCCGGCACCCAGACACGAGAGCATCTTGACATGCGAAACAATGTCATATATAATTGGGCCGGAGTAGGATGCTACGGTGGCGAAGGCATGCTTGCCAACATCGTCAACAATTACTATAAACCGGGCCCGGCAACCCCGACCGAAGGCCCAGTTTCTCACCGTATCTTCAGCCCGGGTGTACGCACCGTCTCTTATGTCACACGCCGTGACGGATCGCTGAATCAGTGGGCACCTATGTTGCACCGGTGGGGTGAATTTTTCATTGACGGCAACGTGATGGAGGGTAATCCCAGTGTCACGGCCGACAACTGGACCGATGGTGTTTTCAGCCAGATTGACAGAAAAGGCAACGACGGCACTTTCACACCCGCTGTGATGGAGACAATGCGTCTACACCGACCGATATACTTTGCCGATGTCACTACACAGACAGCCGCAGATGCCTTTGAATCAGTACTCAACGATGCCGGCTGCAGCATCAGACGCGATACCATAGACAAGCGCATAATAAACGAGACCCGGCGTGGCACAGCCTCCCTCACCGGTAGCCGTGCGGCAGATGCGGCCTCAAAGAAGGGCTTCATCGACTCTCAGTCTGATGCCATACTGCCCGGTGGCAAGTCACCGTGGCCTGAGCTCAAAGCCTCATCAAAACAGATAAAAGCTCTCCGTGACTCTGACGGCGACGGTATCCCCGACAAATGGGAGAAGGCCAACGGCCTAAATCCGAATGACCCGGCCGACGGCTCAGCCTACACACCCTCAGGCTACACCAATCTCGAGCTCTACCTCAACTCACTCATCTGACACCCGTGATCACAGAGGTTTGGATAGTTGACTATTTAAGAGATTTTTCGTAACTTTGTAAGCTAAGAACAAATCTCAGCCGTCTATGGATTTCAAGATCCAATCATCATACGTGCCCACGGCTGATCAGCCCCGGGCAATCAATCAGCTTGTGGAGGGAGTCAATGATGGTGCAGCCGCCCAGACACTGCTCGGTGTCACCGGCTCCGGCAAGACCTTCACCATGGCCAATGTCATTGAGAAAGTCAACCGACCCACTCTTGTCCTCAGCCATAACAAGACTCTCGCCGCTCAGCTTTACAGCGAGTTCAAGCAGTTCTTTCCCAACAACTCCGTGCAGTATTTCGTATCGTATTACGACTATTACCAGCCGGAGGCGTACATTCCATCTGTCGACAAATACATTGAGAAGGATCTTGCGATCAACGATGAAATCGACAAGCTGCGCCTTGCCACCACCTCGGCATTGCTCTCGGGGCGCCGGGATGTCATTGTGGTGTCATCTGTGTCGTGTCTTTACGGTATCGGTAATCCCGAGGATTTCAATCAGAATGTCGTGGCAATAAAAACTGGCCAGAAGATCACACGCAACGACTTTCTGCGCAGGCTCGTAAACGCCCTCTACTCCCGCAACGACACAGAACTGCAGAGAGGTAATTTCCGTGCCAAGGGTGACACCGTGGACATACGTCTGGCTTACGAGGAGATTATCCTGCGCGTAGTGTTCTGGGGTGACGAAATAGAATCAATCTCGACGATACACCCTGTCGACGGTATCTCATTAGGTAAACACGATTCATTCAATATCTTTCCAGCCAATATCTTCGTGACCACGCCCGAACGGCAGGCATCCGCAGTGGCCCAGATACAGCTCGATCTGGGCGAGCGTGTCAACTTCTTCAATGCCGAAGGCAAGGAGCTCGAAGCCCACCGCCTGTACGAACGTGTGACCTACGATGTGGAGATGATCAAGGAAGTAGGCTACTGCTCGGGCATAGAGAATTACAGCCGCTACTTCGACGGACGACAACCCGGCTCCAGACCTTTCTGCCTTCTCGACTACTTTCCTAAAGACTTTCTCACAATCATCGACGAGAGTCACGTGACCATACCGCAGATACGCGCCATGGATGGCGGAGACATCTCCCGCAAGATGAATCTTGTGGAATATGGATTCAGACTACCGGCGGCCATTGACAACCGGCCGTTGAAATTCGAGGAATTTCAGAGCCTCACCAACCAGACTATCTATGTGAGCGCCACTCCGGCCGAATATGAGCTCCAGCGCAGCGAGGGCGTCGTGGTGGAGCAGCTGATACGTCCTACAGGTCTGCTCGACCCGAAGATTACCGTACGTCCGTCTCTCAATCAGATTGACGACCTGCTCGAAGAGATACACCTGCGCATAGAGCGCGGAGAGCGCACTCTCGTCACCACACTTACCAAGCATATGGCCGAGGAGCTTAACGTATATCTCACCAAAATGGGTGTGAATACAGCGTACATACACAGCGACGTAGACACCATCGACCGTATACGTATCCTCGATGACCTCAGAGCCGGCACATACGATGTGCTTGTCGGTGTCAACCTGCTTCGCGAGGGCCTGGATCTGCCTGAGGTGTCGCTTGTAGCTATACTCGATGCCGATAAGGAGGGCTTCCTGCGCAGTCACCGCTCGCTCACGCAGACAGTGGGTCGTGCGGCCCGAAACATCAACGGCGAGGTGATAATGTACGCCGACAAGATCACCGACTCTATGCAGCTTACCATTGATGAGACCGAGCGCCGCAGGCAGCTGCAGATGGCATACAACGACGAGCATGGCATTACGCCCCAGGCCATCGTGAAGACCCGCAACGCTATTATAGATATTGACAGCGAGGAAGATGAAAAGCCTGCGACAAGACGGAAAGCCACCCAACAGAACGCCCGCGATAAGAAGGCCACAAAGAAACAGACAGCGAAACAATATACCTACGCTGACGAATTTGTCAATGAGGTGGATACTGCGGCCGATCCGGTAATATCATATATGACACCCCAGCAGCTCAGCGCCCACATAGAGATGCTGCGGCGCCAGATGCTTAAGGCGGCTAAAGATATGGAATTCATCGAGGCTGCGCGTCTGCGCGACGAGATACTCAAACTTGAAGAGCAAAATTCCTGACAAGACTACCCCGACATGGACTCACGGATTATTGAATCATCATCCAACTGGCTACCGACCACAGTTAAGGAAATGCAAGCACGCGGATGGGACTACATGGATGTGGTGCTGTTTACCGGAGATGCCTACGTTGACCACCCGTCGTTTGCCGCAGCCGTCATAGGCCGATCGCTTGAGGCCGCAGGCTTCAGGGTAGCTATCGTGCCACAGCCCAACTGGCGCGATGACCTGCGGGATTTCAGGAAATTCGGCCGTCCGAGGTTATTCTTCGGAGTGTCGGCTGGTGCCATGGACTCGATGGTCAATCACTACACAGCCAACCGCCGGCGACGCCACGATGACGCATATACACCCGACGGCCGTGCCGGTATGCGTCCCGACTATCCCACTATCGTATACTCTGAGATACTGAAACAGCTCTATCCAGACGTACCCGTGATAGCCGGAGGCATAGAAGCATCGCTGCGCCGGTTCTCACATTATGACTATTGGCAGGACCGTCTGCGCAAATCACTGATTTGTGACTGCGAGGCCGACATGATACTCTACGGTATGGGCGAAAGGTCTATAGTGGAATTGGCCCGGAGGCTCGACTCAGGCGAGGATATCAAGTCAATCACCGACCTCAGACAGTCAGTGGTGCTACTCGATACATCTGCCACTCCTGAAGCCTCGGAGACAGATATCATACTCAACGATTGGACTACCTGCAGCCGCGACAAGCTTGCCCAGGCCACAAACTTCCGCAACATAGAGCAACAGAGCAACCGCTACGACGGGGGTGCGACCCTCTGGCAGGGTTACGGCAGCAAAGTCGTTAAGGCCAATCCGATGTATCCCGCTATGAAACCCGGCGAGATCGATAGCGCGTTTGACCTCCCCTACACCAGGAAGCCACACCCCAGATACAAAGGCAAGCGCATTCCGGCATATGAAATGATACGCCACTCCGTGAATCTGCACAGAGGTTGTTTCGGCGGATGCGCCTTCTGCACCATCTCGGCACATCAGGGCAAGTTCATCGCCTCACGCTCACAGGAATCAATATTACGCGAGGTCAAAAAAGTAACGGAGATGCCGGATTTCAAAGGCTATCTCAGTGACCTGGGGGGACCATCGGCCAACATGTATGCAATGGGCGGACGCGACAAAGACATCTGTAGCAAATGTATGCGCCCCTCTTGTCTGCATCCCAAAGTATGTCCTAACCTGGACTCGTCACATCAGCCACTGCTGGATATATATCACGCGGTGGATGCTTTGCCTCAGGTTAAGAAATCATTCGTTGGAAGCGGTGTGAGGTATGACCTGTCAATGCACCCCACAGGAGACAAAGCTACCGATAAGATCAACCGCCGATACAACGAGGAGCTGATACGCGATCACGTGTCAGGAAGGTCCAAAGTAGCACCAGAGAACTCAAGCGACCACGTGCCCGAAGTCATGCGCAAGCCCTCGTTCACTCTGTTTCATGACTTCAAGCACCTTTTTGACGAGAACAACGACCGCCATAACCTGCGCCAGCATTTCATCCCGTATTTCATATCAAGCAATCCCGGATGCACAGAGACAGATATGGCTATGCTGGCAATCGAGACACAAGGGCTCAACTTCCATCTTGAGCAGGTGCAGGACTTCACACCTACGCCGATGACCGTCTCAACAGAAATATACTACACCGGTTTTCATCCTTATACCGGCAAGAAAGTATACACCGCTACCACACAGGCTGAGAAACTTGCCCAGAGGCAATACTTCTTCTGGTATGACAAGACCTACAGAGCAGGTATCACCTCCTCGCTCCGACGTCTCCACCGTCCTGACCTGATAGCAAAACTATTCGGCGGAGACAAAAACAGTCACTCCTACCAAGGCAAATCTGCAGCCGACAAACAATCTCCTGCCTCAAGACGGGGCTTTCATAAATCAAAATAATATTCTTAACTTTGTCAGTGATAACACCTATCATTGACCGCTATTTCAAATATAACAATCTAACTGTTTATATATGAGACTAAAACATCTTGCAATCGGAGCATCTGCCCTTGCATTGGGCGCTTGTTCCGCACCTCAAAGCGATGAAAACATCATTGAAAAGCCGGATTTTAAGTCACAATCCGGTATTTTTGACATTGATGCGCTTGAGGCTCTCGGACGCGTAGGCGACCCACAGGTATCTCCCGACGGACAGCGTGTACTGTTTGGCATCTCTTACGAGGATGTGGAGAGAAACACCTCCAACCGCGACCTGTATATAGTGGACATCAAGGGTGGCGAACCTCAGAGAATCACCTCCACCGCCAAATCGGAGAGCGGGGCTGTGTGGATCGGCGATGGCAAAAATATTGCCTTCATGTATCCCGACAGCAACGGCGAGCCTCAGCTCTGGGTGATGAATGACCGCGGCGGCGACCGTCTGCAGGTGACATCATTTGAGGGCGGTATTGACGGATTCCTGCTTTCACCCGACCAGTCAAAAATCATACTGGTGCGCAGAGTCAAATATTCACGCACGGCTGCCGATATTTATCCTGATCTGCCCAAGGCTACCGGCCGCGTCATCGACGACCTGATGTACAAGCACTGGGATGAATGGGTGACAGAGATTCCCCACCCCTGGCTGTGCGACTTCAACGGCACCAAGGTATCCAATCCGATCGATATCATGGACGGTGAGCCATACGAATCACCCATGAAGCCGTTTGGCGGAGTGGAGTCTTTCGCATGGTCACCTGACAGCAAACAGCTCGTATATGTCTCGCGCAAGAAAACGGGCATGGAATATGCCATCTCTACCAACTCCGACCTATACCTGTACAACATCGCCGACAAATCGACCAAAAATATCACCGAGGGTATGATGGGTTACGATACCAATCCCGCATTCTCGCCTGATGGCTCCCACCTCGCGTGGCTCAGCATGGAACGTGATGGATACGAGGCCGACAAAAACCGCCTGATGATGCTCGATATGAAAAGCGGCGAAAAGACCGACCTTACCGCCGACTGGGATTACACAATCGAGAGCTTTGCTTGGAATCCTGATGGCAAATCACTGTGGTTCATGGCATATTATCATGGCGGAGCACCGATATTCCGTATCGACACCGCTTCTCACAAAGTTGATACGGTTGACGGCGGCGATTATGACTACTCCACATTCTCCGTAGCCGACGCATCCACAGTAGTCGCCGCACGCCACTGCTTCACCCGTCCTGACGAACTTTACGTACTCGATGGCAAGGAAGCCCGCCAGCTTACCGATGTAAATGCCGATGTATTCAGCCAGATAAAGATGCCTACCGTAGAGAAGCGCATGGTGCCCACTACCGACGGCAAGGAGATGCTGACATGGGTGCTTTATCCTCAGGATTTCGACAAGTCACGCAAATATCCTGCGATCCTTTACTGCCAGGGTGGTCCGCAGAGCGCTGTAAGTCAGTTCTGGAGCTATCGCTGGAATCTCGCCCTGATGGCATCAAACGGATATATCATCATCGCGCCCAACCGTCGCGGTGTGCCAGGATTCGGCACAGAGTGGGAGGAGCAGATATCAAAGGACTATCCCGGACAGAATATGAAGGACTACCTCGCTGCAGTCGACTACATGAAGCAGGAGCCATTTATCGACTCTGAGCACATCGGAGCCACAGGTGCCAGCTACGGCGGTTTCTCAATCTATAATCTCGCCGGCATACACGAACACCGCTTCGCCGCCCTTCTCGCCCACGCCGGCATATTCAATACCGAGGCCCAGTATCTTGAGACAGAAGAGATGTGGTTTGCCAACTGGGATATGGGCGGTGCATACTGGGACAAGACCAATGCGGCTGCCCAGCGCACATTCGCCAATTCTCCCCACCGCCTCGTCGACAAATGGGATACACCCATCATGATCAGCCATGGCGAACTTGACTACCGTATCCTTTCTTCTCAGGGCGAGATGGCTTTCAACGCTGCGAAACTCAGAGGTATCCCGGCCGAGATGGTAATATTCCCCGACGAAAACCACTGGATTCTCAAACCTCAGAACGCAATACTCTGGCAGCGTCTTTTCTTCCGCTGGTTTGACAGATGGCTCAAGCCTCAGCCCGAAAAAACCGAGTCTACCGCAACTGAGCCGGGAAAAGATAAGTAAAGCCGATGAATAATCTCACTTTCATCTACCGCGGTATTCTTGGCGGCTCTTGCATCTCTGTCGGCGGCTACATATACTTAGCCGTCGGCGGCCCTGTGGGAGCCGTACTATTTGCCATCGGCCTGCTCACGGTGGTACACTACGGTTTTCTGCTGTATACAGGTCGCATCCAGAACACATTTGACTCTGCCTACGATGCCCGCACGCTGATACCAGTGCTTATATGTAATGTCGCAGGATGTGTGCTCATGTCGCTGATTTTCTTCCCCAATCCCGATATAGTCGATACAGCTGCGGCAATTGTGGCAAAACGCACAAGTATGACCGCTCCTGAGGTGTTGGGACGCTCAATTGGCTGTGGCTTCATAATGACAATAGCCGTGGCCGCTGCCAAGAAAGGTAATTACTGGCCCCTGCTGCTCGGTGTGCCCGGATTTATTCTCGCCGGCTTCATCCATAGCATAGCCGATGCCTTTTATATAAGTGTTTCATGGCGATCAATTACCTCAGATGTAGTCTGGAAATGGCTTATAGTGGTCGCAGGCAACTTTATTGGCGGGATCTTGCCCATCTTCTTCAAACAAAAACAGACAGACCTATCTCTAAATTCTAAAAACTGATTACCATGAATTTACTAAAACTGGCTACTGTATCTTTTGCCTTGTTATCTGCCTCGGAGGCATGGAGCGCAGGTGTATCGGCTACAGTGAAACTTGTACCATCGGAAGAATCACCGATAATCCAGAAGGAAATCTACGGACAGTTTGCCGAACATCTCGGCACCTGTATCTACGGTGGCATCTGGGTGGGCGAGGACTCACCCATCCCCAATACAAACGGCTATCGTAACGATGTGATCAAGGCGATGCGCGAGCTCAAGGTGCCGGTGCTACGCTGGCCCGGCGGATGTTTCGCTGATGAATATCACTGGCGTCACGGCATAGGGCCGCGCAACCAGAGGCCGCGCATGGTCAACAATAACTGGGGTGGCACCGTAGAAGACAACAGCTTCGGCACAAACGAATTCTTCAATCTCTGCGAATTAGTGGGTGCCGAGCCATATCTAAGCGGCAACGTAGGCAGCGGCACTGTGGAAGAACTTGCCACTTGGGTGGAATATATCACGGCTGAAGATGGCCCGATGGCCGAGTTGCGCAAGCAGAACGGCCGTGAGAAACCCTGGCACCTTAAATATCTCGGCGTTGGCAACGAGAGCTGGGGTTGCGGAGGCAACTTCCTGCCGGAATTCTACGCCAACGTCTACCGCAGATACCAGACCTATTGCCGTGACTTCAACGGCAACCATCTCTACAAAGTGGCCTCCGGCGCAAGTGACTACGATTACGACTGGACCGAAAAGCTCATGAAGATTGCCGGCCGGCATATGGATGGCATATCGCTGCACTACTATACAGTGACCGGATGGAGCGGTAGCAAAGGGTCGGCTACCGACTTTGATGCTGACTCATACTACTGGACTCTGGGCAAATGTCTCGGTATCGAGCCCGTGATCAAACGCCATTGCGAGATAATGGACAAATACGATCCCAAATGTCATGTGGGCCTTCTCGTCGATGAATGGGGTACATGGTGGGATCAGGAGCCCGGCTCAATCCCCGGTCACCTGTATCAGCAGAACACGATGCGCGACGCTATGGTGGCCGCTCTCTCGCTGAATGTATTCCATAAGTTTACACGCCGCGTAAAGATGGCCAACATCGCCCAGATTGCCAATGTGCTCCAGTCGATGTGGCTCACCAAGGGCGACCAGATGGTGCTCACACCCACCTACTATGTATTCAAGATGTACGTGCCCCACATGGAAGCCACATACGTACCGGTGGAGGTGACGACCGGATACCGTCATGTTGACGGCGACCGCATGGTGCCGGATGTGAGCGCCACCGCGTCACTCAAAGACGGCGTCTACACAATCTCGCTTACCAATGTCGATCTCGAAAAAGAGGCTACCGTCGAGATTCCCGTGCAGAATATCGGCGCGAAGGTAGTTGTAGGCGGGGATATCCTCACCTGCGCGAATATCAATGATTACAATGATTTCGGTCAACAGGAAAAAGTATCGCTGAAAAAGTTTGCCAACGCTAAAATTAACAAAGGTATCCTCACCGTAAACATGCCTGCGAAATCAATCATCACCATACAGGTCAAATGATCACTCACCACCCTGTTTGCCTATCGGGAGCCGGATCTTTCCGGCTCTTTTATTTACTCTGAAAAATGACCTCTCCGGGAGCATTTTGTGAGCGAATTTCGCACTTTGCTATCACACAACAGGATAGTGTTCGACACATCTTTTTCATCAACTTTAACCCGTCTAAAAATCAGAAAGTTATCCGAAAGTAAAAGCTTTATGATTGATTTTCAATATATTGCAAAATATGAAAATGTAAAAAGTTTTCCAAAATCGAAATTCTTTACAATTTAACACTTAAATATTTGGAAGTATAAGCACAATGTTCTTATCTTTGCACGGCTTAAAAAATCAAACCTGTCATATTTCTCAGAATTTTTACTCATTCCGATAACAAATCTTCCTCTCAATACAAACAACGATGATACAGACTGTGGTCAAACGCGACGGACGTGTCGTAGGTTACAACGAAGAAAAAATTAAGTCGGCAATCCGAAAGGCCATGCTACAGACTGAGCAGGGCGAAGATGACGCCCTCATCCAGAAGATTGCCGTGCGTATCGGTTGTAACGGTAAAGACCGCATGTCTGTGGAGGAGATACAAGACAGGGTGGAGATCGAGCTTATGAAAAGCTCACGCAAAGAGGTAGCAAAAAAATACATCTCCTACCGCTACCAGCGCAACATCGCACGCCAGGCCAAGAGCCGCGATATATTCC
>VIDP01382542.1_pt1 | contig 15409 bp, 13 predicted proteins | sample 5025131 | NCBI WGS metagenome assembly VIDP01 (sample SAMN11853144, study PRJNA449069) | gut metagenome | isolation source: stool from male vole | host: Microtus ochrogaster | place: USA:Florida | collected 2017
AAACCCCGGCGCTGCTGGGCTATTCCGAAAACTACGAGCAAGGACAGCCGCTGCCCCCGGCTCTTGAAATGATGATTGAGAGCTACGCGGCCGAAATTGCGGCCGCTCGTAGCGGAAACGTGATAAAGGCGGCTTCTTCGGCCGGTTCGCGCAGCGACTTCGCTGCAATCGCTCCGATTTGCAAGACTACCTGGAACCAGGAAGCTCCCTACAATAATCTTACGCCCACACTTAACGGCAAGGCAACTGTTACCGGCTGCGTTGCAACCGCTATTGCCCAGATTCTGAAAACCTACGAGTATCCGCAAAAGGGCTCGGGCGGTGTATATTCCTACTACTGGAAAAACGGCGGCAAATATATAAGCCTCGACTTCGACAAGGTCACTTTCGACTGGGCTAACATGCTCAATAGCTATGCCGCCAACGGCAGCAACCCTGAGGTTAACAAAACCGCCGTCGCTACCCTGATGGAGGCTTGTGGCTATGCCGCCGACATGAACTACAGCACCGATGCATCCGGTGCGACCGGAAATACCCTGGCTCGCGGTCTGGTGCGCAACCTGGGCTACGACCCCACGCTGCAATATCTGGAGCGCCGCTATTTTTCGCTCGCCGACTGGAACGAGAAGGTTTATGGCGAGCTGGCAGCCGGCCATCCGGTTTATTACGACGGCATTACGCTCAGCAACGAGGGCCACGCCTTTGTTGTTGACGGTTATCGGTCTGAAGGATTTTTCCATCTCAACTGGGGCTGGGGCGGCCTCGCCGACGGCTATTTCCTGCTGACGGCTCTCGACCCCGGCAGTCAGGGAATCGGCGGCGCCTCGTCGGGCGCCGGCTTTGACCTGCTTCAGGGCGCCATTTTCGGCCTGAAGCCCGCTTCGGGCATTGAAGAATCCAAGGTGCCGCTGCTCTTTTTCTCTCAGGGTGCTTTTGCAATCAATACCCGGTCGATAACCTCCGGTTCGTCGGTGTCGGTTTCGTATACCTGCTATAACGGGGGCAACTTCGCTGTTACGACCGTGTCGCCCGCCCTCTGTTTCACATCGGCCGGCGGAGTCAAGTATTACTCGAAGTCGGCCGCCGTTTCCGGTTCGGTTAGCCCGATGAACGGTTTCAATTTTGGAAGCGTGCCAACTCCTTCCGGTCTGCCCGAAGGAGATTACACGGTAACGGCGGCGGTTTATAGCGGCGTTACCAATCACTACTATGGCGTTTACGGTCCGCTCGGGTTGGGCCAGAGCGTGCTCGCATCCGTTTCGGGCAACCGCATTACATTCCAAGGCACCGTCTTGCCCGAGCTTTGGGCGGCATCGGTTGCCGCTCCCGAGTCGGTTACCGCGCGTCGCGAATTTCCGGTTAGCCTGACAATCGAGAACTCATCAGCCGCGCCCTTCAGCGGAGCATTATATCTTGCGCTTTGCGAAACTGGCAAGACCGTCATAAAAGCCTATATATCCACTTTCGTGGCTAACGTCGACGGCAATTCCGCCGAAGAACTCACTGTTGCTGCCGAAGTGCAGAACCTGGCACTTCCCGCAGGAACTTACGATATGTATGTTCTCGATTCAAACCGCAATGCTATTTCAAATGCGGTAGAAATAAGTCTTGAGGTGCCCGAAGACCTTGGCGTTCTGACCGCTTCGAAACTTACGATGCTGAGCCAGACCACCGACGACGTAAGCGTTTCGGTTACCCTGGCCGCTAAGGATGGTAACTATAAGGGACGTGTGTGGCTCCAGCTGCATAACCGCGGCGACTATAACAACTACGTTGCGCGTTATCCGGTTGACTTAACGCTCAAAAATGGCGGCTCTACGGTTGTTACTCTCGGCGGAGCTTTTCCCGAGGGGATTGCCGGTTACTACTACACAGCATATATCTACTATACCCACGAAGGCGTCGACACGGAATGTTCCGGCCGTCAGCGCAAAACCTTCCAGCTTGAAGAGGGCTCGGCAATTGAAGAAATTACCGCCGACAGTGGGTTGACAACGAAAGTTTATGACCTTACGGGGCGCAAAGTACTTGCTCCGGTACGTGGCCAGCTCTATATCACTGATAAAGGACAAAAAATATTTTACTGATCAACATAAATCACCATAAATCACCATAAATCACCATGAAAAAGCTTAATATTCTCTTTGCCGCCTCGCTGTTGGCTCTCGGAGCCCAGGCTGAGGTGCTTTCGCCGGCCCAGGCTCTTCAACGCCTTAGCGCCGACGGACCGGCCCGCCGCATGGCCGCCCGCGCTCTGCAGGCCGAGCCGATGATTACGGTTGCCAACCACAGCCAGGATGCGGAACTCTACGTTTTTGCGCCGGCCGACGGCGGACTGATGGTTGTCAGCGCCGAAAGCAACGCTCCGGCTCTGCTCGGCTACTCCGAAAACTTCGTTGCCGGCGAAGATATGCCCCCGGCTCTTGAAATGATGCTCGAAGCATACGCCCGTGAAATCGAACAGATTCGCGCAGCCGGCATCAAGGCCGCTCCCGCGTCGCGCGCCAATGACTTCGACTATGTGCCGACCATTTGCGAAACCTATTGGGGTCAGGGCGCGCCCTTTAATGAATCGCTCCCCAAATTTAACGGTGGCGCACCCTACGTTGGCTGCGCAGGCACCGCCATGGCCCAGATTCTGAAGGTTCACGAGTATCCCGAGCAGTGCACAGGCTCTATTTCATACGGCTGGAACGGCACTACTCTCACCGGCGACTTCAGCAACTACAAGCCCGATTGGAAGAATATGCTCATTAAGTATAACGGCAGCAAGGACCCGGCAGAGAACCGTCAGGCCGTTGCCGACCTGATGAAGGCTTGCGGCTATTCCTGCAAAACCAATTTCACCACTACTTCGTCGGGCGCTTCGGGTGGTGAAGTGGCCAATGGCTTTATCAATATCTTCGGTTATGACTACACCGTTGTGATGCTTAACCAGGTTTGGTTCAGCCTCGACGAGTGGAATAAGATGATCTACGGCGAAGTTGCTGCAGGCCGTCCCGTTCACTATAGTGGCTACAACAACAAAGGCGGTGGCCACGGCTTCGTAATCGACGGCTACAAGGGCGACGGTCTGTTTCACGTAAACTGGGGCTGGACCGGAACTTCCGACGGATATTTCCTGCTGAGCGTTCTCGACCCCAAGGTGCAAGGTATCGGTGGCTCGTCTGACGGCTATAGCATGAATATGTCGGCAATCATCGGCATTCAACCCGGCCAAAACACCCCGATAACCGATGTGCCAGTTCACATGTGGGTGGATGGTGGCTTTAAGGCCGTGCAGAATTCAACGGTTCCCGGCGGAATGGTAAACTTCCAGATTTCAGGCAGCAATGGCCGCGCCATAAACCGCTGCCCGATTACCTTCAATGGTGTCGGTTCTGCGCTGAAGTTCGTTTCCGACGCTGATGGCAAAGAGTACTACGCCCATTGCGACGGCTCTAACGTTTCGAACGTCAAACCGCTCTACGGCATGCAGTTTGCGCCCGTAATCATGCCTAACGACCTGCCTGAAGGCACCTATAAGTGCTATCCTGCCGTATGGTATAAGGCTTCCGATAAAATCTACCCGATTCACTATTCGGTCGCCGAAGAAGAAAACTTCGTGATTCCGGTAACGGTTATGGAGGGTAAGATTTATTTGGGTTCCGTTGACTCCGGCGAACTGAAGATTACCGACGTTGACATGCCCAAGGAAATCCGCACCAACGTTCCGTTCTATGTTAAGGGCAACATTGAGAATCCTTCGTCAGTAGACTTTGAGGGCTCTATTTGCCTGGGTATCTACGAACCCGGAAAATCAATCCGTAAATCTAACCTCGGCGAAGTTTGCAGCAAGGCCAGCGGTAAGTATACCACCGAATTCGATGCCAAGGTTGAGCTGACGCTGGCAACTCTCGTTTCCGGAAATTATGATCTTGCTTTCTACGATGCTGCAACCAACAAGATTCTGAGCGACCGTTATGAGGTAGTGCTGATTGCTCCCGACGATGCGGCAACCATCAAAGCCTCGAAGCTGACATGCCTGAGCAAGACCCGCGAGAACCTGCAGTTTGAGTTTGATGTAACCGCAACCTCGGGCGATTTCAAGGGACAGGTTTATGTTGAAATCCGCGAAAAAGGTCAGACCTCGAGTTCATACGTTGAGCGCTACCAAAGCGATCCGATTCAAATTCCGGCCAAGGAAACGAAAACCATTACTGTCGGCGATGAGTTCAAGGATGGCGAATTCGGCAAGAGCTATACGGCGTATATCATGTATCGCCATGCCGGCGAAATGGTTGAGGCCCCCGGCACTCAGCGCCACACTTTCGTGCTCGATGAAGAAACCTCGATTGACGAAATATCGGCAGACAAGGGCGCCGAGCCGATCTATGACCTTAGCGGCCGCCGGGTAGCAAATCCGGTCAAAGGAAATATCTACATTAGCAACAACCGCAAGTTCAAACTGTGAAATCAGTCCTTATAGTGGGCGCCGGCGGATTCATAGGCGGCTTCATTGCTCAAAGAGCTCTGGAACTCGGCTATGAAACAACCGTCGGCGTTCGCGCATCCACGTCGCGGCGCTATCTTTCCGATGCGCGTTTGAAATTCCTTGAGTTTGACTACGATGACCCCGCGCAGGTTAAGTCAGCGCTTGCCCAGGCCGGCCCATGGACCTATGTAATCTACAATCTCGGTGCCACCAAATGCACCGGATTTAACGATTTCAACCGAATTAACTTTCAGTATTTGCGCACGTTTGCCACGGCTATGAAAGAGGCTGACCGCGTTCCCGAAAAGTTTCTCTACGTCAGCTCGCTGTCGGCAATCGGCCCGGGCGACGAAAAAGGCTATGCGCCTATTTCAGAGCAGATGCCTCCGCGCCCCAATACGCGCTACGGTCTGTCGAAAGTCAAGGCAGAGCAATGGCTCGAAACCTCCGGTTTGCCCTGGATTATTTTTCGTCCGACCGGGGTTTACGGACCCCATGAGCAGGATTATCTGATGATGATCAAGAGCATTGACCGCCATTTCGATTTCGGAGTAGGCTGGCGCAAGCAGTTGCTGACGTTTATTTATGTCGAGGACCTTGTGCAGGCCATGTTTATGGCCCTGGAGAAAGCGCCGGTTCATCGTCGCTATAATATTTCGGAACCGCGCAGCTATTCGCAGGCCGAATTCCGCAGAATCGTCAGCCACGAGCTCGGCCGCAAAGGCGTGATTTCTCTGAAAATGCCGCTGTGGGTGGTGAAACCTGTTTGTTGGGTGTCGCAAAAAGTTGGCTTGCTAACCGGCAAGCCGGCAACACTGAATCTCGACAAATTCAATATTCTCAAGCAGCGTAACTGGCAGTGCACAACCGACGCCGCAACCGCCGATTTCGGTTTCACGGCCCCGACCTCGCTGGCCGAGGGCATCCGCCGCACCGTCGCCGCCTACCGTCAGCTAAGTTAGTCTATCCGGACAAACTCGCTCCTGTTTCTACTGTTCTCCTGTCGGTAGTTTTTTAGACAGGAGTACAGGAGAAACAGGAGCTTTAGTCTGATCATGTTGCTGTTGTCAAAAACTGTGCCTGATTTCAAAAATTAACGGCGGCCCGGAGTGGGTCGCCGTTAATTATGGGGTTAGGTGAGTTTATTTCATTTTTTTGAGGGCTTTTTGGTAAGCTTTTTCAGCTTTGGCTTTGGCTTTGGGGATCTTGGCTGCGCCGATAGCGTCGTAGAGGTCCCAGAGCTTGAGCTCCTTAACCTGAGCTTTCTGAGCTTCGGTGTGGGCTTTGGCAATGGCTTCGGCCTTGGCTTCGTCGTCGGGATCGGCATAGGCGTGTTTGTAGCCCTTAACGTCGTTCCAGTGGCCGCGGGTGAAGTCGGGGAAGGTAACAGCAGCTGAGTTGTTGTCCATCGACAGGGCGCCGAGTTCGCCGAGACAGCACCATTCAGCCAGGTCATAAACGTCCATGTCGAGAGGCAGGCCGTTTTGCAGGCAGTAAACCAGACGGGCGTCCATCATGAAGTCCATGCCGCCGTGGCCCATTTCGCGACCCATTTCGCCATATTTTTTCAGGATGGGGTGGTAGTATTTCTCAACCAGTGCGTTGTATTCGTCTTTGGGCAGGAAGCCGTGGCTCGACAGATTATCTATTTTGGGCTGAACGCCGCTGGCCTGCAGCTGGCTCTTGTCGAGGGCAATCTGCTGTGTGGGATATTTGGTTGCATAGCCCTTGGTGCCGGTGAGTTTAAACAGGCGGTTATAGGGCTGGGGATTCATAACGTTATGCTGAATTTCAACAACCTTGCCGTCTTCGGTGCGCATCATTGTGGTGGTGTGGTCGCCGTTGCGGTAGTTTTCGCAGGGTTTGCCGGTTTTCTTTTCAACGTATTCCTTGCCGTGAACCGATTTGGTGTCCATGGCAACGAGGGTTTTGAAGCGATCGCCGCGGTGAATGTCGAGGCACTGTGCAACCGGGCCGAGGCCGTGGGTGGCATAGAGGTCGCCGCGGTTTTCCATGTTATATTTCATGCGCCAGCCGAGTTTGTCGGGGTCGGTTTCGGGATTTTTCCAGTAATAGTCCCAGAAGTCATCGAGGTTGTGGATATAGGCACCTTCTGCGCGGAGAATTTCGCCGAACACGCCTGCCTGGGCCATTGCCAGGGCGTTGAGTTCGTAGTAGTCGTAGCAGCAGTTTTCAAGAATCATGCAGTGCTTGCGGGTCTTTTCGCTCAGGTCGATAAGTTCCCAGCACTGTTCGAGGTTCATTGCCGAGGGAACTTCAATGGCGGTGTGTTTGCCATTTTCGAGGGCGGCTTTGGCCACGGGGAAGTGGTGGTCCCAGTCGGTGGCTACATAAACGAGGTCAACATCGGGGCGCTCGCAGATTGCTTTGTAGCCGTCTTCGCCGAAGTAGATGTCGGCGGGTTTGAGGCCTTGTTCGCGGAGGTATTTCTGGCATTTTTCGGCGCGAACGGAGTCGAAGTCGCAAAGGGCAACTACTTCAACGCCGGGAATATGGGCGAAGCGGTTAACGGCACCGGGGCCACGCATGCCGAGGCCAACGAAAGCGACACGCACCTTTTCCATTTTCGGAGCGGTGAGGCCGAGAACGTGTTCCTGGCCGGCAGGGCGTTCGGGGGTTTCAACAACGAGGGTGCCTTTGTCCCAATGAGTTTTGGTCGAAGGCGAAAGCGATTGAGCGGTAGCGGCTGATGCAACAAGAATCAGAGTAGCAGCTGCTAAAGCAAGTTTTTTGATAATCATTGGTTTAGATAAATGGTTTATAAATTATTTTCCGCAAAGTTACGCAAAAATCTTTAATAAACAAAATGGATGTTAGCTTATCAATGAAGATAGCCAGCTGAATTTGCGCAGACGTTCGAGTCTGATAAGGGCCGCTGCAATAAGTGAAGATATGACGATTGCGCCTGCCAAAGCCAGGTAGGGATTTATGGACGCTTCGCGTGTATTCGTGATAACTATAAGTGGAAACAAAACGATCATGTGGATATAATAAATCCACATGCTGGCCGATCTGAATTTCTTGTAGGTGGCTGAATCGCGAAGTTTTGGTTTTAAACCGAGCATAAATAGTCCTATGCCACCGGTTAGCGGGAAGAACGGAAGCCCCGCTGAATATAAAATCAGGCTTATCGCAAGTAATGCAACTGCCATAGGCAACTTTGGGCATTTTTTTTCGTATTGGAATAGCAGGAAGCCTCCACAAATGTATATAGCTCCGCCGAGTGAGCGCACCGTGAGCCTGTCGAAAACTTTAAGAGTTTTAATTACGGCTAAATTGGAAAAACTGTCCGGGTCAATATAGTTTATGAGATATATGACTGAAAAAACAATCATTCCGATGGTTACCGTTCGTTTTAGCCGTGACGAAAAAGAAAGAATCAGAAACACTATAGCCATTGAATAGATAAACCATAAGGGCCATGCGTAGGGGCTCTCGCCGTCAATGATAACCATTGAAAAGTATCGGGTCACATCGCTAACGAATGAACGCGTTGAAACAAAAATAAAATAATAGAGGGCAATCGGCAAGTAAACGAGGAGCCATTTCGCATAGAGACGAAACAGTTTCCTTGAGCGGGTGTGAAGTTCCGCGCGGCAATCAGATTCGCGTAGCGCTGTGCATTTTCGTGCGAGTAGATAGCCGGAGGTAATGAAGAAAAAAGGAACCGCAAGCCTGATGAACCATTCGAAAATGGCAGGCCATTCTTGGTGGGTTATTGCTGAAACGTGTATGGCTATTACAGCGTAGGCCATTAATAGTTTCAGGCAATCTATGAAGTTCAGATTTTTCATCGGCGGCGGCGCATTGGTGGAAGGGCTATGTCTTCGAGGTGGTCGATTGTGTGGGTGCCGTCGGGCATGTTCACTATCAGTACGGCATCGATCTGCAGGTCTAAGGGCAGGTTCTTCGATTTCAGATATGCCGCTCCGGCGCGGGACAGGCGGTATATCTTCTTGCGGTCGATGGCAAAGTCGGCATCTTCATGGTCATACTTGCGGGTTTTAACTTCAACTATTATGAGGCGGGCGTTGAATTGGGCGATTATGTCGATTTCAACATCGCCGAAGCGAACGTTGCGGTCAACAATGGCATAGCCTTTCGAGGTTAGCAGTTCGGCAGCGAGGTCTTCGCCGCGGCTGCCGATGGCGCGGGTAGTTTGTACGGGTGGTGTCATGGGCGTGCTTTGATTGCTAAAATTCTATGACCGAGACGGCAATACAGACACTTGCGTACGTCGCAGTAGGCCCGGCGCGCCTGAATCATAGCCTGCGATATGAATGCGTTGGGGCATGGAACCCCGCAGTTGAGAAAGTCGGCTGTGAGCCTGTTTTTTTCGCCGGGCAGGTGCTCGAGAATACTTATGGCGCGGTCAGATAATTCCGGGTTATCGGTGGCCTCGCCGTAGGCCATCAGCAGAGGGGCCACAACGTTGATAATGAGCATATCTACCGTTGAGTTTCCAAGAGCCTTCGGGCTTGCGTTGCCGATGCCTGAAAAATTATAGTTGGTTGACCAGTAGCCATATAGTTCGATATGAAAAATCTTGCGGGCATCTTCTTCGTCTTTGCAGTCGATAATCTGCTGCATGAGATTGAATCCGCCGTAGACCATTTGGGCCAGCGTTGCGATGCGCCGGTGGGGAAACGAGGCGGGGCGCATGCGGCTCATGCGCCAGATAATCGATTCCGGAGCCCGGAGGCCGAACTTGTTTCTGAGAAATTCATATTCGGTTTTCAGGCGGTCAACGTAGGGCCCTGCGGGGGCCTCGTCAAGCATTCGGGCCTGGCCGAAAAGAAAGGCTTCGAGCGCAAGAAGCGAGTCGCTGTGTTTATGGAGCAGGCGCAGCGGCAGTGAGGCTGCGATGCGCTCAAAGGCGTCGCCATTGATTCCGGCGCCGAGGGCGCGTGCAAGAGTAATGAATGCGGCCTGCTGCCAGTCGCCGTTGGTTTGGTGCAATCTTTCGGTAATTGCGTCAACTTTAGAGTGGAGGCGCTCAAAGGCCATGGCATCGAGCCAGTCGCGAACCAGAATCGGGCTCATTTGCGGTAGTTCGGCGGCGCAGGCCAGTGAGTTTGCGGGATTGTTGACGAACTCGGCGTAGCGTTGCGAAAAATTTCGGGCGCAAGGCATAACAATCTGGGGCAGTGTGCGTCCGTCGGGTGTCTGAATAGGACAGTCGTCGAACTGAACAACGTGGAGAACAACCGTGTCGTAGGCGCGGTCGCGGTCGTGGCCATGGCGAAACCAGTCGGAGGCGCGAACGTGGATTTCAACGTTTCCGCACCACATTTCGTCGCCAATCTTCACCTTGGCGTTGAAAAAATCGGGGCCTGCGTCGCGGTTGAGCTGACCAACGTCGATAACGGCAACAGGGCGCCCGTCGTTGGTGCGCATATCTGAGGCAATCCACAGACGGTAGTGCCAGACATATTGCATCAGTTCTTCCATTGGCCGACTATGGCAACATAAGCAAGAAGAATAATGTTCATCATCAGGGCATAAACAATCGCCGGAATGGCGAGATGCTCATTGTTGAATACCAGCGGCGAGGCGCTCAGGGTTATTGCCTGGGCGGCGTTTTGCATACCGACTTCAATAACAATGGTTTTGCGTTCGCGAACCGAGAGCTTAAAGAGCCAGCTGAGCGACCATCCGCCGGCCATTGCCAGAATTATCAGCATGGATATAACGATTCCGAGCTGGCCGAAGTGTGCGGCAATTTCATTGCTGTTGTTAACAAAAAATATGGCGGCCAGAAAAAGAAGCAGCGGAAAGGCCAGGCGGCTTAATATGGCGTGGAGTTTCATTGCAATATTTTCCCAGTAGGCGCGCACAAACATGCCCACCAGCACCGGCACCAGCACCATGACGATATTCTGCACGACAAGGTTGCCGACCGGCATCTCAAACATCGAGCCCAGAAAGAGGGGAAGCGTGAACAGGGTCACTACCGAGCTGAGGGCCGTGAGGCTTACCGACAGAGCCACGTCGCCGTTGGCTATGCCGCTGAAAATATTGCTTGAGCTCCCGCCCGGACAACAGGCAATAAGCATCAGCCCAAACTGCATTTCGCCGCTGATCTTGAATATCAGGCAAAGAAGAATAACGATTATCGGAAGCAGCAGAATCTGCCCTGCAAGTCCAACGAAAATAGCCTTGGGACGGCGGAATATCAGCGAGAAATCAGACGGGCGCAGCGCCAGTCCGAGGTCAAACATCAGCAGGGTAAGAATCGGCAGAACAATGAATATGGATGACATAAATTGCTAAGTGCAAAGAGTTAAATTAAGTTTTTAAGAGCGAGAAACAGGCGGTGGATCGGCAGGCCCATAACGTTGTAGAACGAACCGCGGATGCCCTTTACGGCGGCGGCTCCTATCCATTCCTGAATTCCGTAGGCGCCGGCTTTGTCGAGCGGGCGGTAGCGCTCAACGTAGTAGTTGATTTCCTCGTCGGTCAGAGGGTCGAAGTCAACCTCGGTGGTGTCGGCAAAGGTTTCGAGCGGGGCTCCGGCGCGACCGATGGTTACGCCGGTAACTACATGGTGGGTTTTGCCGCTGAGGTCGCGGAGAATTCGGCGCGCGTCAGCCTCATCGGCCGGTTTTCCGATAACCTTGCCGTTGAGAATAACCACCGTATCGGCAGTAATAAGAATTTCGTCGGGCTGCAGGTCGGCGAGATAGGGTTCCGCTTTCAGACGCGAAAGGTAAACCGGTACTTCCTCGGCCGGGAGCCCCGGCGGCACTATTTCGTCGACCGGACGCGAGGTGTCAACCCGGAAGTCAACATTGAGCATCGCCAGCAGCTCGCGTCGGCGCGGCGACCCGCTGGCCAGAATATAGCGCTTACCATCCATAGGCTGTATCAACGTGGAGCCACTGACCCTGGGCCCGCATTGTTTGTTCGATAAGGTCGCGTGCAATTCCGTGGCCGCCGGCTATTGGAGAAACGTAGGTGGCGGCTTCCTTGGCGTCGGGCGACGCATCGGCCGGAGCAATGCTCAGGCCGGCGCGCTTCATGCACAGAATGTCGGGCACGTCGTCGCCGCAATATGCAACCTGCTCCATGGTCAGCCCTCGGTCGGCCACCCATTTTTCAAATATCGGCAGCTTGTTGCCCGCTTTGAGAAAAATATCCTTGATGCCGAGCAGGCTGTAGCGAAGATAAACCGTTTCGGTGTCGGCTCCTGTGAGAATACAGATTTTATAGCCGTGTTTAACTGCCAACTGCAACGCATAGCCGTCTTTAACGTTGGCCATGCGGGCCGGTGCGCCGTCGGCATCGATCGGCACCATGTTGGGCGACAAAACGCCGTCGACGTCGAAAACAAAGGCGCGGAGTTGCGAAAGATTATATGGTATCATGGTTGAATTGTTGCAACATTTTGTTCGATAAGAATTTATATACTTCGGCAATGTCGGGCGGGAGTGCGGCAATGTGTTTGCCGATGGTTTGCAGGTCGCCGCGCTTGGCGGGACCCGTCATTGCCAGTGCCGGACTCATTTCCAGCGCGCGGCCGGCGGTCATTTCAATCAGCGGGCGGAGCAAGTCGAAGCTGAGTCCGGCAAGGTCGGTCAATTCTTCCGACAGCGACCAAAGGTACATTGCCATATTGCAGCATATAACCGCTGCGGCGTGGAGCCGGCGGCGCGATTCGGAGTCAAGTTCGGATACCGAAGGCGACATAAGGCGCGCAAGTTCGCCGCAAAGGGCGTCGCCCTCAACCAGCATCGGCACCTTGGTCCAGTCGGTTGGGTGGCCCTTGAGCATGGTTTGCAGCGGATAGAGTATGCCTCGGAGCGGAAACTTTTCGGGGTCGAAAACGTCGATGCCGACTGAGCCGGCAGTGTGCATCCACACCGCTTTTCCCGCCGAGCGCACCTGCTGTAATATGGGCGCTATGGCATCGTCGCTCACGGCCATAATTACCGCATCGACCGCATCGGCGTCGAGCTCGGAAACCGGAGTGCCGCCGCGCGAACACACCTGAACGATTTCCACACCCTGTTCCTTCAGGCGGTCAATAAACTGAGAGGCCACGTTGCCCCGGCCGATGAAGCTGACGCGCATAAGAGTCAGAACTTACCGATGTGAACGTTCTCCCAGCGGAGTTTTTCAACGTTTTGCGGTTGGCGCTCTTCGTCGGGATAGCCAAAAGTAATAATGCAGAGGGGTTGCACCTGTTCGGGCATTTCGAGCAGCTCGCTGACAACGTCTTCGGCCGGCGTTCCGCCCTCGTCCAGGCGTCCGTTAACCTCAATCCAGCATGAGCCGATGCCGAGCTCGCGGGCCTGAAGCATCATATAGGCAGCGGCAATAGAGGCGTCTTCAATCCAGGTTTGCGACTCTGTAATGTCAACGGCCACAACCACAGCCAGCTTGCAGCGGCCAACGGGCAACGCGCCGGAGCTTTTACAGCGGCTCAGGCGTTCGAGCATTTCGGGGTCTTCAACGGCGATGAAGTGCCATGCGCGGGCGTTTTTGCCCGTTGGCGAGAGCAGCCCGGCCTCTATTATGGTTTTAACATCGTCGGGGTTAAGGGGTTGGTCGGTGTATTTTCTGATTGAGCGGCGTTCAATCAGCAGTTGGTGCAAATCTTGCATAATGTGAAAGTCGGTTTATGAGGGGTTATGCGCAAAGTTACGAAAAAATTTTCATTTCTCCATTTTTTTGCATATCTTTGCAATTACAATGTGTAATCGCAAGGAATGCATAACCCGCCTTAAGGCCGCTTTGCCCTTTATTCGTTCGGAATTCGGGGTAAAGTCGTTAACGCTTTTCGGTTCAATGGCCCGAGGAGATAATAGGGATGACAGCGATGTTGATATTTGCGTGGAGATGCCTCCAAAGGCCTTCAGGGTTATCGCTCTGAAGCGGTATCTTCAGGATTTGTTGGGATGTGATGTTGATCTTGTGCGTCGCAATCCTAATCTCGATTACCTATTATCAAACGAAATTGCGCGCGATGGAATCCCGGTCTTACAATAGCGATGTTCTTATTGAACACACCCTTCGCAAGCTAATCGAAGCGTGCGATTTGATTTAAGAAGGTAGACAAACTCAATCCGCACCTTTTGGAACATGAACCGCAAATTCCTTGGCGCGAAATCAAAGGGTTGCGCGACCACATTGCTCATGGATATTTCAACCTCGATGCCGAAATTATTTATGATGTGGCGGCGCAGGAATTGCCGGTGGTGAGACTTGCGCTCAGCCGCATAATCGGGCTGCTTGATTTCGATTCCTTCGAGTAAAGAAGATGTTGGCCGGCAGTGGCACGGCTATAACCCGGCTTTATTCAAATGGTGACGGAGAGGAGGATGCGCTGGTAGAACATGAAGTCGCCGGGGGTGAGGTGGAAATCGAGCTCTGCCCGCAGGTTTACGATGTTGCGCCATTGAAGCAAAAGGCCCGAAATTTCGGTGCGGTTATACCATTTGGCTTCGTAAAACGCTTCGCCTTCCGAAAGCTGGTAGCCGAATTTGGAGTACAGCGGAAACAGGGGGCGGTTGCCGGTCCAGCTAACATTCTTGAGTTTGAGCCGCCAGAATTCTGCTGTCAGTTCGGTTCTTAGACCGGTGGCGTTGAGCCATCGGCTGTCGGCGCGGTCGCGCGTGAGCGAGGCCAGGACTCCGGCATCGATGCGAAGTTGCTTCCAATTGCCCCATGCGCTTAGCAGGCTCGTTAAGTCGAGCCCTACGCCGGCATTAACAATCATGTTGTCAACAACATATTGGTCGTCGGGAGCATTCTTGACTTTAGCCAGATGATTGAGCATGGCGAGGCCTCCGGCACGGAAAAGTTTTTTGCGGTATTCGCCTGTTAGAATCACGGCGAATGCTTCGCGACGTGTATCGGTTTGCATTCCGCGCCAGTCGCAGAGAAATTCAAAGTAGCCGCGTCGGCTCTGGTATTGGAGCAAAGCGCCGCGCAGGTTGTTTTGGAAATAGCGGGTGGAGTCGCTGACAATATATTCCGGCAGCGGGCGCAAAAGTTGCCGGCGCGGAAACATGCCCATAGAGCCGCTGAAGTGTTTGCCTTTGTAGCGGTAATAAAGGGTAGGGGACACGCGGTGGCCATCCCATTCGCAACCTATTGGCTGAGTGTAGCAAACGCCGCCCATAACGCGGTGGCGCCCATGGTTGAACGACAGCCCGATTTCCGGCGCCAGGCGGGTCAGGAAAAAGGTTTGAGCAGCAGTGTGGTGGGCGTCGCCTTCGCGATTGTCGAAAATTGCGGCAAATTCGCCTCCCCATTCAAATTTCTGGGCATCTGCGCCAACGAAGAGAAGCAGGGCGGCGGCGGAAACGGCTCCGCGCTTGCCCCACTTGATTTTCGACGCTGCCAAGTAGACGCCCGCAGCTATGGCCGAGCCTATTGCTGCTCCAACAAGTATATCGCCCGGATGGTGAACGCCCAGATACAGGCGTGACCAGCAAACAATCGTGGCCCAGATAAACAGAAACCAGGTCATCGGCCGCCACTTCATAGCCAGGCTCAGAAAGGTGGCCAGGGCAAAAGTGTTTGCCGCATGACAAGACGGGAAACTCTTTGACCCCGGGCAATAGCCATTGACTGTAACCACCATGGCCGACAGTGGATTCGCCGGGTCGGCCGGCCGCATGCGTCCTACCAGCGGACGCAGCCAGGATGCACACAGCTGGTCAGCCAGCGTTATAGTCAGGGCAATGCCCAGAAGCATTACGATTGCACGCCGCCAGCCGCAGCGCCAAAAAAGCAGCCCGGCCAGAATAACATATAGAGGCACCCATATCCATTTGCCGGTTATGGCCATAATCAGCGAGTCAGCCCACGGAGAGTGCTAACCGTTGAACCAGAGCAGGGCGCTTTCGTCTCACGCGTTTAAAGTTTAAATCACTTGAAAGGATGTTTTCTATGCGTAAGATATAC
>VIDP01117840.1_pt1 | contig 15306 bp, 6 predicted proteins | sample 5025131 | NCBI WGS metagenome assembly VIDP01 (sample SAMN11853144, study PRJNA449069) | gut metagenome | isolation source: stool from male vole | host: Microtus ochrogaster | place: USA:Florida | collected 2017
AACAGACCGAGCGCATTGATTTTGAGCTCGACACCATTAAGAACATGGGCTTTCCCGGCTACTTCCTGATTGTGCAGGACTTCATAGCCGCCGGACGCGCCCGCGGTGTGTCAATTGGCCCGGGTCGTGGTTCGGCTGCCGGCTCGGCCGTGGCCTACTGCCTCGACATCACCCAGATCGACCCCATTAAATACGACCTTCTGTTTGAACGTTTCCTGAACCCCGACCGTATTTCGCTGCCCGATATCGACATTGACTTCGACGACGACGGCCGCTCCGACGTGTTGGCCTACGTTACCGAAAAATACGGAGCAGAAAAGGTTGCCCGCATCATAACCTACGGCACGATGGCCGCCAAAAGCGCCATTAAAGACGTTGCGCGCGTTGAGCAACTGCCGCTGGCCGAGAGCAACCGCCTGGCCAACCTGGTGCCGAAACGTATGCCCGAAGTCAATGGAAAGGAACTTAAGTGTACCCTTAAAAACTGTTACGAACACGTTCCGGAGTTCACACCCGAGCTTCAGAGCCAGAACCCGATAGTTCGCAACACTCTGAAATATGCCTTGCAACTCGAAGGCAACGTGCGCAACACCGGCGTGCATGCCTGCGGCGTGATTATCTGCCGCGACGCCGTCAGCGACTGGGTGCCCCTGAGCGTGGCCTACGATAAGGACTCGAACCAGAAGATGCTCGTGACCCAATATGAAGGCTCGGTTATTGAAGACACCGGCCTGATTAAAATGGACTTTCTCGGGCTCAAGACCCTGAGCATCATTAAAGATGCACTGGCCAACATCAAAAACACCCGCGGCATCGACGTTGACATCGACAAAATCGACATAACCGACCCCGCCACATATAAGCTTTACTCCGAAGGACGCACCGTCGGCACGTTCCAGTTCGAGTCGGCCGGCATGCAGAAATATCTGCGCGAGCTGCAGCCGTCGACCTTCGAGGACCTCATTGCCATGAACGCCCTGTATCGCCCGGGGCCTATGGACTACATTCCCGACTTCATCAACCGCAAACACGGTCGTTCGCCGATTACCTACGATATTCCCGAAATGGAGAAATATCTGAAGGACACCTATGGAGTAACGGTTTACCAGGAACAGGTGATGCTGCTCTCGCGCCTGCTGGCCAACTTTACCCGCGGCGAGAGCGATACGTTGCGTAAGGCCATGGGTAAAAAGCTCATCGACAAGATGAACCACCTAAAGGGCAAGTTCCTCGAAGGCGGGCAGGCCAACGGCCACAAGCCCGAAGTGCTCGAAAAAATTTGGAAAGACTGGGAAAAATTCGCCTCCTACGCCTTCAACAAGTCGCACGCCACTTGCTATTCGTGGGTAGCGTTTCAGACGGCCTATCTCAAAGCCAATTACCCGGCGGAATATATGGCCGCGGTTTTGTCGCGCAACATGGGCGACAAACTTTCGGGCTTCATGGACGAGTGCACCCGCATGAAAATCAAGGTCAAGGGGCCCGACGTTAACGAATCGTTTGCCAACTTCGGTGTTAACGCCGCCGGCGACATTCGCTACGGCCTTGCGGCAATCAAGGGTATCGGCGAAGGAATCGTGAACGCCATTATTGAAGAACGCCAGGCCAACGGCACGTTCCAAAACATCCACGATTTCATAGAGCGCGTCCCCATCAGTTCTGGCATCAACCGCCGCACAATTGAAAACTTTGCCATGGCCGGAGCCTTTGACTGCTTCAGCTCCGAAATCAAGCGTGAGGACTTTTTCCAGGTCAATTCCAAAGACGAAACCTTTGCTGAACAACTCGTTCACTACGGCCAGCTTTTCCAGCGCGACCGCCGGCAACAGGAAGTGTCGCTTTTCGATGAATTTTCCGATCCCGCGCTCAACACCTCGGGGCGACCGCCTATTAAGCCCGCCGTTCCATGGGTTCAATCCGAACTGCTGTCGAAAGAGCGCGAGCTTGTCGGACGCTATCTGTCGGCCCACCCGCTCGATCCGTTCTACATGGAATTGCGCTACGCCACCACTTCGATTAAAGATTTCACCTCCGACGACTTTATTATCGAAGAGGGCCGCGAGATTCACCTCGGCGGCATGGCCACGAAATTTGAAACCCGACCCGGTAAAAATGGCCCCTGGGGAATTCTGACTCTCGAAGACCTGAGCGGCTCAACAGAGCTGAGGCTTTTCGGCCAGACCTATTCGCAATTCAACGGCTACTGCACCGCCGGACAGTTCATTCGGGTTATCGGCAAGTATCAGCGTCGCTTTGCAAATGATGAACCCCGCTTTAACATCATAGCCATAACCAGACTCGACGACCTGAAAAACCGGGTTGTGAAAGGCATTACTTTGTCGATGTCGACAGTAGCATTTTCGCAAAACTTCGTTGATATGCTGACCGAACATGCACAGTCGGCCAACACCGATATGGGAGAACTGCGTCTTGCGCTCTATGATCCCAAACTCAATCGCGCGGTAAATCTCACGGCACGGCGCAGCATACCTATCAACAAACAACTGATTGAAATGCTCGAAAGTGAAAATATTCAATATTCAATAATTAAACAATAAATCATAAGAATCATGACTTTCACCGATGAAAACATCCACGAAATCATTGCATCCGGCCAGCCGGTAATGATTGACTTCTGGGCTACCTGGTGCGGACCCTGCGTAGGCATGGCTCCGAGTATCGATGCCGTAGCCAAGGAATATGAGGGGCGCGTCGTTGTTGGCAAATACAACATCGACGACAATTCCGACCTCACCGAAAAATATCGCATCATGAGCATCCCGACGATTCTCACCTTCAAGAACGGCGAAAAAACCGATCTTCGCCTCGTTGGCGCCCAATCTATTGAAAAGCTGCGCGAAACCCTCGACGCCCTGCTCGCAAAATAATAAAACGCATAAAAACTCAACAGGAGAAGCAGCTTTTGGAACTGTTTCTCCTGCATTGTTTTATATGCGATCTGAAATTTCTTAAAATTCTGCGGTTTCGGCGGGATCGGCGCTGAGTGAGGTTACTTTGAAACCGGTTGCGGTAGCTTCAACTGAAACATTACCGGGAACCGCCGGAATAAAATCGCCGGCGCTAACCCACTGTGCGGGATACGTAGGATCTACCGCCGATTCATCAACTGCACCACGCATGAAAATAAAGGTGCGCGTTGTGTTTTCGGCCTGACTGAACACCGTGCGGTCAAACTTGGTTGCAACAAAAACCGTTGCAGCTCCGGGATTGGCGCTCACAACCTGCGACAGCTCGGCCGCATCTGCGCTTGAAAAGTTGTAAACGACTATGGCACCTGGAAAAACCACTACCTGAGTGCCGTTATTAAATGTCTTTTTCATAGCTTATAGTTCGTTTTCATCAAATTGATCGGGAATATGGATAACCAGACCGTCATAGGCCAGTTTCACACCTTCGGGTAGCCTGAGCGACGCCTCAACAGCCGGGCCGATACCATGGCTCATGTGGGTAATATAAGCCATTCTGGGCTTAACTTCGGCAATAATGTCGAGAGCCTGCTGCAGCGAAAGATGCGAGTGGTGTTCCTTGAGGCGCAGGGCATTGATTACAAGAGTATCTATGCCACGAATGAGTTCCAGAGTGGTGTCAGGAATTGTTTTTGCATCGGTAATATAAGCCAGATTACCCATTTTGAAGCCAACGATGGGGAGTCTGTGGTGCATTACCGGCAGAGGCACGACATCGAGGTCGGCAACATTAAACGGCTTGGTTGTTATTTCAGTTATATTAAACGCAGGCACTCCGGGATACGGCGCTTCGGCAAAACAATAGGGAACTCGGTCGCGCAAGTCACCGGCAACGTCGGGACGACAATAAATCGGAAAACCGTCGCCCATGGCGCAATAAGGCCGGAGATCGTCAACGCCCCCCACATGATCGTAGTGGCTGTGGGTAACCAAAAGTGCTTCAAGCATCGGAGAGCCCTGAGCAAGCATTTGCTGGCGGAAATCGGGTCCGCAGTCAATAAGTATATTTTTATCTTTGTAAGTAACCATTGCCGAACAGCGCAGACGTTTATCGTGTTCGTCGCGGCTGCGGCAAGTTGGGCAGTCACACATGATTTGGGGTACTCCGGTGCTGGTTCCGGTTCCGAGAAAGGTAAGCTTCATAATAATAGTAGTTGAAAAGTGATTTTTACCTTCTAACACCCGAAGGGACCAAAATGTTTTCCACCGATGCAATATACGGCAGATTTGTGCGTTAAATAAGCAGTCATGACATTCCGCTCTAAGCACCTTAAAAATATATACATACGCTTACTCCTTGCCCTACTGACAGTCGGGTTTGGAGCAGAAAGTGCTTATAGCCAATACTATGAGCCTCAAATTCAGGCTCCTCCGCCAACAATTCCCATGAAGCCTTTTGCCGGCGAGAAGATGGACACCATTCTTCCCGACGGTCGCCGCGACGTGCGCCCCACCATTCCGCGCAACTTTCAGGAGCTGATGCAATGGGAGTTCACCCAGGATCTCAATCAGCCGCAAAACATAACTACCGAAGCCGAATATGATCCGCTGACCCAGTCATATATCGTCCACGTTCGGTTAGGCAAAGAAGATCTGGTAACTCCGTTCGCGCTATCAAAGAAAGAATATGAGCAATGGCAAACCCGCCAGACATTAGGCCGCTACTGGAAGCGCCGCAACGCCGAGCTGCTCCGTAACGAAGCGACCAAAGAGCCGTTTAATATTCTCGACATGAATTTTTCGCTCGGCCCGCTGGAAAAAATCTTCGGCCCAGGAGGTGTGTCGCTGAAAACAACCGGCTCCGTTCTGATATCAATGGGTATCAAGTCGAATAAAACAGACAACCCCGCCCTCAACCTCGACTCCCGCCGCAAAACCTACTTTGATTTCGACCAGAAAATCCAGGCTTCGATTCAGGCAAGTGTTGGCAACCGGTTGAGTTTCAACATGTCGTACAACACCGACGCCACATTTGACTTTGACTCCAAAAACCTAAACCTCAACTATCAGGGCGAGGAAGATGATATTGTGCAATCAATCGAAGCGGGTAACGTAAGCTTCACGTCAGGGTCGTCGCTGATTCGCGGCGCCACTTCGCTTTTCGGCTTCAAAACCAAACTCCAGTTTGGCAAACTTACGGTTCAGGGACTGATTTCGCAACAAAATTCCGAGTCTAAGTCCGTCAGCTCCAAAGGAGGTAAGCAAACAACAAAATTCTCAATCAACGCCGACAACTACGACGAAAACCGCCACTTTTTCCTCAGCCATTTCTTCCGACGCAACTATGACCGCTTCGCATCGAAGCTACCATTCGTTTCATCCGGCGTAAACATTACTCGCGTTCAGGTTTGGATCACCAATAAGAACTCAAACTTTAACGAAAGCCGTAACCTGGTGGCCTTTATGGACTTGGGCGAAAACGAAGACCTTGACTGCCCCTATTGGCAGCCGAACGGCGCCCAGCCTAATCCGTCGAACAGCTCAAACAACCTGTTGCAGACGATTAAAGACCAGTATCCCGAAGCTCGCCAGATTAACTCCGTCACCCAGGCGCTGGCCCCATTGAGCGCCATGGGCTTTGAAGGAGGTCGCGATTATGAAAAAGTCGAATCAGCGCGGCTGCTCTCGTCAAACGAGTACTCGCTGAACGCTACTCTCGGCTACATTTCGCTGCGCACAACCCTCAACGCCGACGAGGTGCTCGCCGTTGCCTACGAATACACCTATAACGGACGTGTTTATCAAGTAGGCGAGTTTTCCGATGATATTACCACCACTTCCGACAATATATACGTCAAGCTCCTTAAAGGTACCACCCAGTCTCCCCGATGGCCAAACTGGCGACTGATGATGAAAAACGTATATTCGCTCGGGGCGAGCAGAGTGACGCAAAATAACTTCAAACTTCAGATTAAATATCTAAGCGACACAACCGGCACGGCAATCAACTACCTGCCCGTTCCCGGCATGGAAAATAAAACCCTGCTGCAGGTTATGGGCCTGGACCGCCTCGACTCAAACCAGGAGGGTAACCCCGACGGCATGTTTGACTACCTCGACGGCTACACGATTTTCCCCTCGACCGGCAAGGTTATCTTCCCTGTGGCCGAGCCGTTTGGCGCCCACCTCGAGCAAGCTATCGGCAATAAGTCAATCTCCGACAAATACGTCTATACCCAGCTTTACGACTCAACCCGGGTAGTTGCTCAGCAGTTTGCCGATAAGAATAAATTCATGCTCACCGGCGAATATCAGGGTTCCGACGGCTCGCGCATTTCGCTCAACGCATATAACGTTCCGCGTGGTTCGGTAATCGTAACCGCCGGCGGTGTTACCCTGACCGAAAACTCCGACTATATAGTCGACTACGCCAATGGCGAAGTGACCATCATTAACCAGAGCATTCTCGATTCGGGCCAGAAGGTGTCGGTTACTCTCGAAGACCAGGGATTGTTTTCCATGGAGCGCAAAACTCTTATGGGGCTCGACCTCAACTATAAGTTTTCGAAAGACTTCAACGCCGGGTTCACCCTGATGCACTATGGCGAAAAAGCACTTACAGAAAAGGTTGGCATCGGCGAGGAAACGGTCAACAACACTATCTGGGGCTTCAATTTCAATTATAATAAGGAGTTTCAGTGGCTAACAAACTGGCTAAATCTTATTCCTACGGTCAACGCAGTTGCTCCTTCGAAGATTTCGGTTCAGGGTGAATTTGCCCAGCTCGTACCCCATAAACAAAAATCGGGTTCAAACCGCGGCTCAAGCTATGTCGACGATTTTGAATCAACGCAAACCGGCATCGACCTGAAATCGCCCTACGCCTGGAGCCTGGCATCGACGCCGTCGATGTTCCCCGAAAGCACTCTAAGCAATGACCCCGCCTACGGCTACGGTCGCGCCTTGCTTAACTGGTACTATATCGACCGCCTGTTTACCCAACGCAACTCATCGCTCTGCCCGGGCTACATAAAGTCAGACCTTAAGCAACTGTCCAACCCCTATGTGCGCGAGGTAACATCGACCGAAATATTCCCCGGCCGAGAACTCACCTACGGCGAAACCAATCTTATTCAAACCCTTAACCTAAGCTTCTACCCCACCGAACGCGGCCCGTATAACCTCGATGCGACAAACATCGACAGCCAGGGCGCCCTGCAGAACCCGTCGGCACGCTGGGGCGGCATTATGCGCCGCTTGGAAACGACCAACTTCGAGCAAAACAATATTGAATACGTCCAGTTCTGGATGATGAACCCGTTTCTTGACCCGGAAGCGGGTAATCTCGACGGCGGTGATCTTTACCTCAACTTCGGCGAAGTTTCAGAAGATATTCTTCGCGACGGCTTCAAGAGCTACGAAAACGGTGTGCCCTACGACGGCAATAACCAATATATGCGTGAAACCGCTTGGGGACGTGTTTCCACCCAGTCATCGCTAACCTATTCATTCGATAATAACTCCGGTTCGCGCGTTTATCAAGACGTAGGGCTTGACGGTCTGATCAACTCCGAAGAATATGAGTCGCCATCCTACGCCGAGTTTCTCACCAATCTGCGCCAGAAACTTGCGCCGGATGCCCTCACCCGCATGCAAGCCGACAGATTTTCACCGCTGAACGACCCGGCCGGCGACAACTACCACTTCTATCGCGGTAATGACTATGATGCCGAGCGCCTGTCGATTCTTGAACGCTATAAGCGCTATAATGGCGTTGAGGGCAACTCCCTGTCGGCCGAAGATGCCGACGATCCCCTCTATCAGTCAGCGCGCTCAACCCCCGATGTTGAAGATATTAACCAGGACAACACTCTCAACGAATATGAGCGCTACTTCCAGTATCGAATCTCAATCCGTCCGGAGGATTTCGTTGTAGGGCGCAACTACATTACCGACAAGCAGGTATCGCTCGTAAGAACCCGCGATGGCCAGGACGTTGAAGCGGAGTGGTTCCAGTTCAAGATTCCTCTTGCAAACTATGAATCCAAAGTCGGGTCTATCAATGACTTCACCGCAGTGCGCTTTGCCCGAATGTTTATGACCGGTTTTACCGCTACGACCCACCTCCGCTTCGCCACCCTCGAGCTGGTTCGCGGCGAATGGCGCGGCTATAACTTCAATCTTAATAACCGCTCGGACACTCCCGCCGAAGGTCAGCTTGACCTGTCGGTAGTCAACATTGAAGAAAATGCCGGTCGCGAACCGGTTAACTATGTGCTTCCCCCCGGAGTTACCCGAATTACCGACCCGGGCCAGAGCCAGATTGTGCAGCTCAACGAACAGTCGATGTCGATGGTTCTGACCGATATTAAACCGGGCGACGCACGCGGTGTTTACCGCAATACCCAGCAAGACCTCCGCAACTATAAGCGCATGCAGATGTGGGTTCACGCCGAAGCACCCATTGAAAATACTCAGAACCTGCGTTCAGGCCAATTCTCCGTATTTCTCCGTTTAGGCTCCGACGTTAAGGCGAATTACTATGAATATGAAGTTCCCCTTGAACTGACCGCCCCCGGACGATATAATAATGAGGTTGCGTCGCAGCGCTATTTGGTTTGGCCCGAGTCCAACTATCTTGACTTCGCAATCCAATCGCTTGTCGACGTCAAGAATCAGCGTAACGCGGCTATTAACTCCGGTGAGCCCGGAGCATCATATTCTTCGCGTTTTTCGCGTCGTGACCCCAATAATGAAGCAAACACCATTACCGTTGTCGGCAATCCGACCGTTGGCGACGTTAGAGTGATGCTCATTGGCGTGCGCAATAATTCCTCGACCGAAAAATCGGGTACCGTATGGGTCAACGAACTCAAGGTCACCGACTTCGACGAATCGGGCGGCTGGGCGGCCAAGGCTAACGTTAACCTGCAGATGAGTGACGTTGCCACATTCAATTTCTCCGGCCACTACGAAACCTCCGGCTTCGGCAATGTTGACCAGAGCCTAAATCAGCGCCGCATGGACGACTACCGCCAGCTCAACTTCGCAATGCAAGTGGATGCCGGACGCTTCCTGCCCGAAAAAATTAAACTGCGTGCTCCGATTTACTATTCAACATCTTCGGAAGTAACCACGCCCAAATATAACCCGCTCGACACCGACGTGTTGCTGAAAGATGCTCTCGACCAGTGCGCAACAAAACATCAGCGCGACTCCATTCGCGCATTTGCTGTCGAAGAGACAAAAACACAGAACTTTTCGATTTCAGGACTCAAATTTGACGTGAAATCGAAAAACTCCATGCCCTATGACCCGGCCAACTTCACTGTTAACTTCTCTTTTTCGAAACAACACGTCAACGACCCCACAACCGAATATCAGAACACCAACGACTACCGCGGCTCGCTGCAATATAACTGGACTCCATATAAACGCACATGGAAACCTTTCCAGAAACTCATTGACCCTAAAAAGAAGTCAATGAAGTTCATTCGCGACTGGGAACTCGGCTTCCTGTTCAATAATATCGCATTTACCACTAATATTTCGCGATATTATTATGAGAACCAAGTACGCTCGGAAGTAGACGATAATTTCCAGCTCCCCGTTTCGGTAAGCAAAAACTTCTTATGGGATAGAAAGTTCTCTATTGCATGGAACATAACTAAGAATTTAAATTTCCGCTTTGAAAGCAACACTCAGGCCCGAATCGACGAAACGGCCGGAGCCGTTAACCGGCGCCTCTTCCCCGACGAGTTTAAGGAATGGAAAGACACCGTGCTCTCCTCCATCCGCTCGCTCGGCACCCCCTGGAACTATAACCAGACCTTCACGGCCGAATATAAGCTCCCGTTCAATCAGATTCCGGTGCTTGACTTCCTTTCCGGCTCCGCAAAATATAACGCCAACTATCAGTGGAACCGCGGTGCAACCGTTGCCGGCGAATCGTTTGGCAACACTATTGCCAACAAAGGCGATCTGACGGCCGACGGACGCATCAATTTCGAAGGTCTTTTCAACAAAGTGCCTTATCTTAAAAAAGTGAACCAGCGCTTCAGTGCAAAACGCACTTCCAGCGCTGACCGTACGCGCGACCGCGCCAAGCGCTCTAAACGTTACGAACGCACCTTTAAGCTCAAGAGCGACACATCGCTTGTTATCCGCCATAATCTGAAGGTGAAGAATGTCAGAGTAAGCGCAACCACAACCGACGGCCGAGCCTTCCGCATCGATTCAAAACCGATTGACGAAAATTCAGTCGAAATTCTTACCCGCGGCGATAAAAACCTGAAGTTCACAATTACCGAAGTTAAAGAAAAGGAAAAGAAAAACTTCTGGACCGAAACGGCCCAATATGTGTCACGCTTCCTCATGTCGCCCCGCAACGCTTCGGTGCGCATCCGCCGCTCGCAATCGCTATCGGTTCCCCTTTGGAACCGCAATGTGGGAATCGGGTTCGGCCAGAGCAACGGAGACGGCCCCATGGCTCCCGGTCTGGGCTTTGCCTTCGGCTTTGCCGGTGATAATTTTGTTGAAGAAGCCAAGGAACGCGGCTGGCTGTTGCTTAACGACGGCCAGACATCGCCGGCAGTATCCAACCATTCGCTTGAAATCAGGTTTGAAGGCACTCTTGAGCCAATACCCGGGCTGAAAATTTCGCTCAACGCCGACCGCAACGATTCGCGCACTAACTCCGTGCAATTCATGTATGACGACATGCCGACCTCCCGTTCCGGCACATACACCAAAACGCATTGCGCCATCCGCACGGCCCTGCGCACCTCAAAGGCTGACGACGGTTATGCCGACCCGAACTTCCAGCGGTTCCTCGACTATATTCCCGTCATGGCCCAAAGGGTAGAAGACCGCTATCGCGGAGTCAACTACCCGTCAGGCGGCTTTATGCAAGGAAATCCGTTGGCCGGCAAACCGTTTAACAAGGCAAATGGCGGAGTGTCGGCAACGTCGTCCGACGTTCTTATTCCCGCATTTCTCGCAGCCTATACCGGAACCAAACCCGGCAAACAGAATCTAAACCCATTCCCGTCGCTGGCCGCAATTCTGCCAAACTGGAAAATTACCTACGACGGTCTCATCAACCTTTTCAATCTTAAAAAGGTATTTAAGTCGGTTTCGATCAACCACGCATATTTCTGTACATATTCAGTAGGTTCCTACTCCGGCTTCCTTAACTGGGTTGCAGCAGGCGGTTCCAATAACGATATGGGCTTTACCCTCGATGAGCTTACGGGTTCGCCGATTCCTTCTTCGCCCTACAACATCGCATCCGTTACCATCCAGGAACGTTTCTCGCCTTTGGCCGGCATAAAGGTTACCCTCAACAACGATTTGCGCTTCAATGCCGAATGGACCGAGCAGCGTACGCTCACGCTCAATTCGTCGGCCGGTCAGCTTGTTGAAGCCACCCAGCGCGGCATAACGATTGGCGCAGGTTATAAAATAGTGAACCTGGCAAAAATATTTAAGATTGCCGGAAAAGGAACTTCCACCTCACACGACATTGACCTCAACGCCGACTTCAAACTCACCGAGAGCCAGGCCCTGATTCGCCGCATAGAGTCAAACTATACGCAGGCGACCTCGGGCACAAGAAACCTCAACATCAACGTTACGGCCAAATATAACCTGTCGAAACGAATCCAACTTGGCATGTTCTTTGAGCATCAGGTCAACACCCCGCTGGTTTCCAATTCGGCCTTCCCCACCTCCAATACCGGCTACGGCCTGACCTGCAACCTCTCCCTCGCCCGCTAACCCAATTTAGTGAGGGCGGCGAGAAGTAGGCCGCGGGTCAGCAGATAGGCAATGAAGGCGAGCCAGAGCGCATGGTTGCCCCATAGAGGTGTAAGTACCCACCAGAGAGCGAAGAAAACGGCCGTTGCCGCAGCCATTGATATGAGCATCAGTTTGGTGCGGGTAATGCCTACGATGATGCCGTCCCATGTAAAGGCCATGAATCCGGCAAGCGGAATAGCCGCACCCCACAATTTGAATTCCCGGGCGGCGTTGATAACCACTCCGTCGTCGGTCAGCAACCTCAAAAAGGCATCGCCACCAATTGCATATAGCGCCGTAAAGAGCAGGGCAACGGCCCCACCCCATAACATGAATCTCCTGATCAGGGCACGCAATTGCTCAAATTGCAAGGCTCCATAGAGGCGACCACACATCGCCTCTGCCGCAAATGCAAAACCATCCATGAAATAGGAGAATAGTGTAAACAGCTGAAGCAACAAGGTATTCACCGCGAGAATAACATCGCCCAGGCGCGCTCCGGCGCGGGTAAACCAAACCGTAACCGCAATGAGGCAAAGCGTGCGCAGAAAGATGCTGACATTAACCGTAAAGAATGGCCTCCAAGGCAGCTTCAGGCCCGACCTTTGAAACTTTAAGCCACCGCGTCTGATGACCATTATAAATCCGAGCAGGCAGCCAACCCACTGAGCCACCAATGTTCCGGAAGCCACGCCACGGATTTCTAACTTGAAGATATAAACAAGAATCAGCGATACAAGGATATTGACAACATTGATTGTCAGGGAAATCACCATTGGCGAGCGTGTGTCCTGACTGCCGACGAACCAGCCTGTCAGCGCATATTGCATCAAAACCGCAGGAGCGCCCCATATAAGAACCGAAAAATAGGTCAGAGCCAGCGTACGCGTAGGCTCATCAGGGTCCATAACAAAGAGCGCCAACTCGCCCAACGGCTTTTGAAGCAAAATCAGCAGGCAGCCGAAAAGCAGACCGATAAAGACCGACCTGCGCCCTATCAGCCATTGTTCCTCGGCATTTTTGTGGCCCACAGCCTGCGCTGTAAGCCCCGAAGTGCCGAAGCGGAGAAAGCCGAAAAACCAATATAGCATATTGAACAACGAGCCACCGACGGCTATGGCTCCTACAAAGGCCGCGCTGCCCAGATGGCCGACAATTGCAACGTCGACCAAGCTGAGCAGCGGGGTTGTTATATTGGCGACTATGGCCGGAATGGACAGCCGCAGGATCTCTTTATCAGTTGAGTTTTTTATCCTCACGGCAGCTTGCCCACCAAACGTAGGCGATCAAAGCAGCGTATGCAATCAAGCCCAGGGTCTGGGTCAAACCTTCAGACAGCGGATTAACATACTCATAGCCGCAGAACTTGGTAAGGGCGGCAAACACGCCAAAGAGCGCGCCACCGGCAATGAGGCCGGAGGAGATGAGTGTGCCGCGGTCGTGGCGGGCGGAGCTAACGGCAGTATCTTTCGACGAGTGCTGCACAAACCAGGCAACAGCACCGCCAACAAGCATCGGAGTGTTAAGACTCAACGGAATAAACATGCCAAGGCAGAAGGCCAGCGCCGGAACTCCAAGCCAATTGAGAAGCAACGCAAGAACTGCACCGCAGAAATAGTAAATCCACGGAGTTTCGCCGCCCATCATCAGCGGCTCGATAACTTTTGCCATGGCATTGGCCTGGGGAGCAACGAGGGGATTCGGATGCTCCGGAGTTACATAAAAACCATAAACCTGGTTGAGCAGCAGAATCACGCCGCCAACAGTGGCTGCGCTGACGAGAGTGCCCAGGAATTTCCATGATTCCTGCTTGCGGGGAGTCGAGCCAACCCAGTAGCCGATCTTGAGGTCGGTAACAAAGCCGCCGGCCATTGATAGCGCAGTGCACACTACGCCGCCGATAACCATTGCGGCAACAATGCCGTTAGTGCCGTTCAGACCGATAGCGACGAAAATGGCCGAAGCGATAATCAGCGTCATCAGAGTCATGCCGCTAACCGGATTAGACCCTACTATAGCAATAGCGTTAGCAGCAACGGTGGTAAACAGGAAGGCGATTACCGTTACAACGAGCCAGGCAACCGCGGCCTGCCAAAGTGTGCCGATAACTCCAAGCCAGAAGAAGAGGAAAACAACGGCAAGGGCAAGAACCATATAGGCCACAACCGACTTCATCGACAAATCGGTTTGCCAGCGAACAGGCTTGGCCGACTTGTCGGCACCGCCTTTAAACTCGCGGGCGGCAAGGCCAACGGCCTGCATGATAATTGGCCATGACTTGACAATACCGATAATGCCGGCCATAGCAATGCCACCAATACCAATCAGGCGTGCGTGGTCGCTGAAAATCTGCTGGGGCGAAAGAGCAGCCATATCGGCCGAGCTTCCGAGCAGCGGAACAATTATCCACCACACGAACACGGAGCCTGCAAAGATTACAAATGCGTATTTCAGTCCAACGATGTAGCCGAGGCCGAGCAGGGCTGCGCCGGTGTTGCAGCTCATAACAACCTTGAACTTGTCGGCTATAGCCTGTCCCCATGTGGCGGCGGTGGTTGTGACCGTTTCAGCCCACCACCCGAAAGTGGCGACTATGTAGTCGTAAACGCCGCCGATGAGCGAAGCTATGATGAGGGTCTTGGCCTGCGAGCCCGAGCCCTTGGCCTGAGCCGATACGAGCACCTGAGTGGTAGCGGTTGCCTCGGGGAAGGGATATTTGCCGTGCATATCCTTAACGAAATATTTTCGGAAAGGAATAAAGAAGAGTATGCCGAGAATACCGCCCAGGAGCGACGACATGAAAATCTGCAGGAAGTTAACGGTAATTTCGGGATATGTGCCCTGGAGGATATAGAGCGCAGGCAGGGTGAAAATCGCACCGGCTACAATAACGCCGGAGCATGCGCCGATTGACTGGATAATTACGTTCTGGCCGAGCGGATTATCCTTTTTCAGAGCCTGGCTGAGGCCCACGGCTATGATAGCAATGGGAATTGCGGCCTCAAATACCTGGCCGACGCGCAGGCCAAGATAGGCAGCAGCTGCCGAAAAGATTACGGCGAGCAGCAGACCCATGCCCACGGAATAGGGAGTAACCTCCTTGGTGTCATGCGCAGGATGAAGAATCGGCTTATATTCTTCGTCGGCTCCCAACTCCCGGAATGCGTTTTCCGGGAGCGAGCCGAGGTTGTTTTCGTCAATATTTTCCATTATTCAACGGGATCAGCGAGAGTTTCATCAACAGGAACTTCGGGCATATCGCCGGTAGCGGCTTCGAGCTTCTTCATCTGCGAGAACAGGAATGCAGCCGAAAGCAGACAGAGGCCAACGAGAATTGCCCATACGGCATAGGTAGGAATTTTACCCCACAGAAGCATGGGAATGGAAACGAGATAGTTGCCAACAGCAGTTGCGGCAAACCAACCGCCCATCATAGAGCCTTTTAGTTTAGGAGGTGCAACTTTTGAAACGAACGAAATACCCATGGAAGAGAGCAGCAGTTCAGCAAAAGTCAGGAGAAGATAAGTTGAAATCAGCCAGTTGGTAGAAACGTCGCCATTAGTACCAACAAGGCTCAACG
>VIDP01677256.1_pt1 | contig 15218 bp, 10 predicted proteins | sample 5025131 | NCBI WGS metagenome assembly VIDP01 (sample SAMN11853144, study PRJNA449069) | gut metagenome | isolation source: stool from male vole | host: Microtus ochrogaster | place: USA:Florida | collected 2017
ATTGTTCAGAACTGCATCATGACGGAACTTAGAAACAAATTTTTCAAATTCGCTCTTATCATCCGAAAGGAATTGAATAGTGTACATAGTGCAGCTTTCACTGCTGTTAACTAAAAGGAGTTCAACTTCGCTCATGGTTAAAAATCTATATTTTAATAACGCAAAGTTACGGAAAAAATTTGACATATATGTAAAATATTGGGGAAATTTTGGCTGTGAGGCCAAACATTACACTAAATTTTTCGTAACTTTGCAGTGCTTATGAAAAGAAAAATCTGCATTACCGGTGCTACCGGAACCATGGGAATGGCAACTCTCAAGCAGTTGGCGCCCCGCTCAGTAAGATTCGACATAACCGTTCTTGCGCGTCCTTCGAAACGCAACCGCAAGAAACTCAAACCGTTTATGAAGCTCGATGGCTTCAAGGTTGTGTGGGGTGATCTTACCAACCTCAACGATGTTAAGGCAGCAGCCGGCGATGCCGATTACGTTCTTCATCTTGGCGGCATGGTTTCTCCGTCGGCCGACTGGTATCCTGAAAAGACTTTGAAAGTCAACGTTGAAGCCGCGCGCAACGTTGCCCGCGCCGTTCTCGAAGGCTCGAAGCCCGACACCGCAAAGGTTGTTTACATCGGTTCCGTGGCTGAGCTTGGCGACCGCCGTCCGCCCCACCACTGGGGACGTACCGGCGACCCGCTGATGCCCTCGGTGGCCGACGCATACGCCGTTTCAAAAATCGAGGCCGAAAAGGCAATTGTTGATTCCGGGCTTAAAAACTGGGTTGTATTGCGCCAAACCGGCATTCTCTATCCGGGCCTTCTGCTTAAAGGCAGCGACCCGATTTCGTTTCACGTGCCGCTGCGCGGCATGCTCGAATGGGCTACCGACGAAGACTCGGGCCGACTTATGGCCAACGTTTGCGAGGCCAATGTGCCCAAAGAATTCTGGAATAAGTTTTATAACATCGGTTCCGGCGAAAGTTTCCGCCTGACCAACTACGAGTTTGAGCAACTGCTGCTTCAGGCCCTCGGCTGTCCGTCGCCCGAAAAGGTTTTCAACCCCGAGTGGTTCGCAACGCAGAACTTCCACGGCCAATGGTATCGCGACTCAGACCGCCTAGAAGAACTGGTGCATTTCCGCAGCAACGAAACGTGCGACGCCTATTTCCGCCGTATGCGCCGCATGTCGCCCTGGTATTTCCGTCTGGCTCCACTTGCTCCGGCCTTCCTGATTAAGGCAATGATGAAACTCGTTGCCAAACGCAAGACCCTCGGCACCCTATGGTGGCTTGAAAACAACGACGAACGCCGCATCAACGCCCACTTCGGCTCGCGCGAAGAGCAGGCAGCCATTCCCGGATGGAAAGAACAAACCCCCGAGCTGGCAAAATATCCGGCCGGAGAGCCGCGCGGCCATCGTCTTCCTCCGGCCGACAAGGGGCTTGACCACGGCTACAATGAGTCGAAGCCCGCGTCGGAATGGACCTTGGCCGACATGCAGCAGAAAGCCGCTTTCCAAGGGGGTAAATGCCTGTCGGAAACCATGGTGAGGGGCGACGTTGCAACGCCTCTGCTCTGGCAGTGCGGCGAATGCGGCGAAAAATTCAGCGGTTCGCCCACACTGATTCTCCACGGCGGCCACTGGTGCCCCAACTGTCTGCGCAAGCGAGTGCTCAATGCATAATCAGGCCGAGCTCATAAAATCTCTTTACCGCCGTTTTCGCCGCAAATCGGCAAGTCTCGACGGCAGGCATCTCGACCTGCTGTGCGATAACATCGTCGATCAAAAAGGCCTTGAACTGGACGACGACTGCATAGTCTTCACCTCCATGCCCGAGGATGCCCCCTTGCGGCGCATACTTCTCGACAACATCAACGGCGTCGCCGAGCTGGGAGCAACGGTGGCGATAGTCATGCACTCGTCAATAATATTTTTCAACCGCCTAACCCACGAAACTACCGTTAACCTTCGCCTCTAACCCGGCGAAAGAGGTCAACGTAGGCGCGGGCAATGGTTTCCGCCGAGAACTTCCGCTCGACAGATTCACGAAGTTCGGTCGGATTCACCGAGCCGCTCAAAGCCCATTCAATTCCGCGAGCTATCGACTCCGTGTCGCCAAACGGGGCGAGCCAGCCGGTTTGCTGGTGCTCTATGATGTCAACCTGCCCCCCGCGGTTAAAGCTTACGGGCACCGCACCCGATGCCTGCCCTTCAATAAGGGTCATGCCGAGGGTTTCGTAGTGGGCGGTCGAGAGCATTACCTGAGCGCGCGAGCAAAGGTCGGCAACCTCGGCTGTCGACAGCGGGCCCATCAACTTATAGGGCAAGCGCAACCTTTGCAAGGCCTCGGTATTGCGTATATCTCCAAAAAATGCAACGTGTGCGCCCGAATCGGGATTGAGGCGATTAAGGGCATCCACGGCCAGATCCAAGCCCTTAATCGGGTTATCGAGCCTTGCAGCCCCGAAAATTATAAGGCCGGGCTCTTTTTTGCCAATACGGTAGTTTTCAAGAGGGAAGACGTTGGGAATCACCGTGCACGTGCGCTCGGCTAACAGCGAGGACTTGGCAGCCTGCTCGGCCAGCCAGCGGCTGACGGCAACGAAGGTGAGCCCGGGCAGGTGGCTATACATCTCTCCTTTGCGACGCCAAACGCGGTGCGACAAATCGTGGGCACCACGCATCGGCCGGGAAATCATCGGGCACTGCCCGCACTCGGCCTCAAACCTGTTGCAGCCCAGCGAATAATGGCAAATGCCGGTCATGTTCCACATATCGTGCATTACCCAAACCAAGGGAATCCCCGACTCGCCGAGCCGGCGAATATCTTTCAGCGAAAGCATGCCCTGGTTAATCCAGGCCAGAACAACCACGTCGGGCTTCCAGGCCAACACATCGTTGACTATCCCGACGTCGCCGAACGAAGCGGTCGATACCTTAAACAGGTTTTGGCGGTTAAGACCGTTGCCGATAAATATTTCGAGCCGCTCCTTGAGGAACGACGGCCTGCGCTCGCGCTTACCATCCAGGGCAAAGGGCTTGACATCCTGACCTATGGCACGCAGGCCATCGACCAGATGCTGCGTAACAATCGCTGCACCGCCAACGCTGTAAGATGTGCTCAGAACCGCTATTCTCATCTTTTATGAATCAAGGGGATATTCTCGAATCGCAAAATAGCCAGCAAATATATTATCAGCAAAGGCGTGCGCGCCGCCATTGTAAGCCACTGATTATCAAAATCCACAAGCCGGCCCAAACCATAAAGGGCCAATGCCCCGAAGAAGTATGCGCCGATGCGCCCTACAGGATAGCGCAGCGGAAATTTGGCGCGGCCCACGAAATAGCTCGCCAGCATCATGGCCCCATAGCAGGCAAAGGCGCCCCAGGCGCAGCCCATATAGCCGAAGCGAGGCACAAGCAACACGTTCAGCGCAACCGTGACCACCAGGCCTCCCAGCGAGAACCACGTGCCCCATATAGTTTTGTCGGTCAGCTTATACCACAGCGAAAGATTATAGAAAACGCCGAAAAACACGTCGGCAATCATAACCACCGGAACCACCTGCAAGCCGGAGCGGAAGCGCTGGCTGATGAAATTCTGCAGAATGGGCATATAGAACATCACCCCGAGGAAAATCACCATAGAAAATATCACGAAAAACTTCATGGCCGAACGATAGGCCTCGAAATTGTCGCCCCCCTCGCGGCGGTTCTGCGCAAAGATAAATGGCTCGTAGGCATAGCGAAACGCCTGGGTGAACATCATCATTACCAGCGCCACTTTGCAGCACGCTCCGTAAATGCCTAACTGCGCCATGGCGTCGGCCTTGTCGGCAACCAAATAGGGAAGCAGAATCTTGTCGAGATTCTGGTTCATATTTCCGGCAATGCCCAGTACCAGCAGCGGAAATGAATAGGCGAGCATACGCTTCAATAACTTAGTGTCGAGCACCCAGCGAAAACCGGTCAATTCTTTCAGAAGCAGCGGCACAACGATAATCGACGCGAGCATATTGGCAAAGAAAATATAGCCCACCCCGATTTCCGGATTATATATAACAAGGAAGAAAAACAGATTCAGACCAATATTGATAGCAATGCCCACGCACTTGAGCGTTGCGAACTTCAGCGGCCGCTTCATGTAGCGCAGATAGGCGAACGGAATCGACGTGAACGCATCAACGGCCACTGTTATGGCCATCATCATTGCATACGACGGATGTGCTGCCACATCGAGAGCCTCGCTGACCGGCCTCAGGAAGATTGCCACCAAAGCAATAAACAGAGCCGAGGTCACGGCCAACGAAAGCAGCGACGTTGAGTAAACCCTCATCGGTTCGCGGGTTTCCTTACCATTGATAAAGCGGAAAAAGCCGGTTTCCATGCCGTAGGTAAGAATAACCAGCAGCAGAGCAACGTAGGCATACACGTTGGTAACCACACCATATTGCCCGGTTGTGAGTTTAAAGGTATAGAGGGGCACGAGCAGCCAGTTCAGAAAGCGCCCCACAATGGAGCTCAATCCGTAGATAGCCGTATCCTTAGCCAGAGATTTTACGTTAGCCATTATATATCGGTTTATATTCAACGGCAAATTTAATCAATTTTTCAAAAAATCGCCTAATAATTTCAGTTTTTTAAACCAAAGGCATACTTGAGGCGTTCTGAAAGTATAAAAAATAAATTTAACGTTTCAACCATACTTATGAAAACAAACAGAATCATTTTGTTCGCCGCAGCCGGCATGGCGTTGCTGGGTGTGGAATCATGCGGTCTTAAAAAAGAAAAAATCACCGAGCAGCCACCTGTGAAGGTCGACGTGCTCGCAGTTGCCGACCAAGGCATTGCTTCAGGCCGCAGCTATTCCGGCACAGTAGTTGCCGGCGATGGCGCAAACATCAGTTTTTCCGTTCCCGGCACAGTTAAGGCCGTTTATGTTGCCAACGGCCAGAAAGTACAGAAAGGCCAGCTGCTTGCCGAACTCAACTCCGAAACTCTTCAAAACAGTTATAATATAGCGCAGGCAGCCCTGGCCGAGGCCGAGGACGCCTATAATCGCTTTGAAGAACTCCATAATGCCAACGCTTTGGCCGACATGAAATGGGTAGAGGTGCAAAACGCACTGAAAACCGCCCAGAATACGGCCGACGCCGCCCGCCGCGCCGTTGACGACGCTAAAGTCTATGCGCCCGTAAGCGGCACTGTTGCCAACAAATCCATCGACCCTGGCCAGAACGTGGTGCCCGCAATTCCGGTCATGAGCATAGTTGCGCTCAACAACGTTAAGGTTGCCATTTCGGTTCCTGAAAACGAAATCTCCGCCCTGGCCGAAGGCACTCACGCCGACATTACGGTCGATGCCCTCGACAACGCCATGATTTCAGGCACTCTGACCGAAAAAGATGTTGTTGCCGACCCGCTGACCCGCGCCTATACGGCAAAATTCCGCGTTGACAATTCCGCCGGCAAACTCCTGCCCGGAATGCTCTGCACCGTGGCCATGGCGGCCGACACTACCGGTTCCGCATCGCGCGCCATAGTGCTCCCGCCCCAGTCGGTTCTGCTGGCAGCCGATAACTCCAACTTCGTATGGCTGGCCAAGAGCGGCAAAGCCGAGCAGCGCTTCGTCAAGGTAGGCACCCTCACCCCCGAAGGCATAGTTATTGCCGAAGGTCTTGCCGCCGGCGACTCTGTAATCGTCGCCGGAATGCCCAAAGTAAGTAACGGAACCCCTGTAATCGCCCAATAAACCTGCCGCTATGGAACCAACTACTTCTAACTGGAAGCCGGCGCCCATAGTGGCCCTCGGCATGAAATATCGCAGCGTAGTAGTTCTGATTGCATCAGTTCTGTTTGCATTCGGCATCTATGCGCTGGTTGTAATGGACAAAAACGAGTTTCCGTCGTTCACCATCCGCGAAGGCGTTGTTGCCGCCGTATATCCCGGCGCCAACGTTGAGCAGTGTGAACAGGAAGTGCTCAAACCCCTCGAAGACTACGTGTTCTCCTATAAGGAAGTCGACAAATCGAAAACCTACGCCAACGTTACCGACGGCATGGTTATGATGTTCGTGGAGCTCGACTCAGACATTCAAAAAACCACCGACTTCTGGAATGAATTCAAGCATGGCCTGGAAGCCCTGAAGCTCAAACTTCCCGCCGGAGTATTAGCGGTTGAGGCTATCAGCAACTTCGGCGACACATCGGCGATTTTGATGACCATGCAGAGCGAGCAGAAAACCTATCGCGAGCTCGGCGACTATATGGACGACCTCAAGGACCGTCTGCGCTCCATACCATCAATTTCCACTATGGATGTCTACGGCCAGCAGGGCGAACAGATAGCCGTTGAAATCGACCCGCAGAAACTGTCGAAATACGCCATCAAGGAGTCGACACTGGCCGCAACCCTCATGGCTAAAGGTTTCCAGACCACCGGCGGCTCACTCAAAAGCAACACCTACACTCAGCCGATCTACGTTGAACGCTCGGTCAACTCCGTGCTCGACCTGCGCGACATGATTGTGTTCTCCACTCCCGACGGCTCGGTTGTGCGCCTGGGCGACATTGCCGACGTGCGCAAGGAATATCCCGAACCTTCGAGCTACATTACCAACAACGGCACCAAGTGTATCCTCCTTTCGATTCAGATGAAGGATGGCAACAACATCGTCGACATGGGTAAAGCCGTAAACAAGGTACTCACCGAGTTTAAAGCCGAACTGCCCCAGGACGTTACCATGTTCAGCATCACCGACCAGCCGGTGGTTGTTAACAACTCGGTCAACGACTTCCTTCGCGAGCTACTCATCGCGGTAGTTGCCGTGGTAGTGGTTATCATGCTTCTGCTCCCTATTAAGGTTGCACTCATAGCGGCCGCAACCATCCCGGTGGCGATTTTCATATCGCTGAGCCTGTTCTACGCATTCGGCATAGAGCTAAACACCGTAACCCTCGCCTGCTTGATACTGTCGCTCGGCATGATTGTTGACAACTCCGTGGTTATTATCGACGACTACGTTGAACTCATCTCGGAAGGCGTTGACCACAAAACCGCCACTCTCCGCTCCGGCACTGAATTCTTCAAGGCGATTTTCTCGGCAACACTCGCAATATCGGTTACCTTCTTCCCCTTCCTCCTCACGGTTAAAGGTATGTTCCGCGACTTCCTCAACGACTTCCCCTGGGCTCTGACCATTATCCTGATGGTTTCGCTTGTGGTTGCCGAACTGATAGTGCCGTTCGTGCAGTATAAGCGGATTCGCCAGCCCATCTATAAGCAGGAACAGGAAGCCGTTGCCTCCGGCAAAAAGAAATTCTCGTTCTTCGTAGTGCTCCAGAAAGGCTACGACAAACTTATTACCCTCTGCTTCAACTGGCCGAAAACCACAATAGCACTCAGCGTAGTATTCGTAATTATTGGCGGCTACCTGTTTATTTCGCGGCCGATGCAGCTCATGCCTATTGCCGAACGCAACCAGTTTGCGGTTGAAATCAACATGCCCACCGGCACTCCGGTTGAACGCACCTCAATCGTTGCCGACTCGCTCGAAGCGATTCTGAGCAAAGACCCGCGCGTTGTCAGCATCGCCAATTTCCACGGCTGCTCGTCGCCCCGCTTCCAAACCACCTACGCTCCGCAGGTTGGCGGCCCGAACTTTGCGCAGTTTATCGTAAATACCACCGACAACGACGCAACTATCGACGTTCTCAACGAATACACCGATAAATATGAACTCTACTTCCCCGACGCCATTGTGCGCTTCAAGCAGCTCAGCTACTCAAATGCGGCCTACCCCATTGAAATCCGCATAAGCGGTCGCGACCGCCAGGCAATCAAAGCCATCAGCGACTCCGTAGCCGCCCGCATGCGCCGGGTGCCCGGCATCCGCTCCGTTCACTCCAGCCTGGGCAATCCCCTCGTTGCCGCCAAAGTTGAGCCCAACGCCGTTCAGGCATCGCGCCTGGGCATGACCAACCTCGGCATTGAAGCCATTCTGGCTATGCGCTATTCGTCGGGAGTTCCCGTGGCCACGGTTTGGGAAGGCGACTATGGTCTGCCCGTAGTTCTGAAAGCTCCCACGGCCGATAAGAGCGACGTTAGCAATCTGCGCTCCGAACTGATGCCCGTGGTTGGCATTGCCGACGCTCCGCTCCGCCAGGTTGCCGGCGTAGAGCCGGAATTCAACGAAGGTCAGCTCTCGACCCGCAACGGCATTCCCACAATCAGCATCATAGCCGAAGTGCAGCGCAACGTCAACGTTATTGACCGCACCGAAGCGGTTATGGACGCTATCAGCGACATTCAGCTCCCCGACGGCGTAACCATTACCCGAGGCGGCGACTGGGAAAACACCATGCAAAACCTCCCCGAAATTCTTATGGGTCTCTGCATTGCCGTTGTCATCATTTTCTTCATCATCCTGCTCCACTACTGCCAGGTCGACATTACCCTGCTGATGGTTCTCTCGCTGCTGCTCTGCATTCCCGGAACCGGTATCGGCCTCTTTATTCAGGGCGAAGTGCTGTCGCTAACATGCGTGCTCGGCATAGTGTCGCTGATGGGTATTCTGGTTCGAAACGCCATAGTGCTGCTCGACTATGCCCAGGAACTCCGCAACCAGGGCCAGACCGTTAAAGACGCCATATTCAATGCCTCCAAGCGCAGAATGCGCCCCATATTCCTCACCTCGGCCGCCGCAACTATGGGCGTCGTGCCTATGGTAATCAGCGGATCGGCACTGTGGAAGCCGATGGGCACCGTAATCTTCTGGGGCACGCCTATCACCATGATATTCATCCTGACCACCATTCCGGTTGCCTTCTGGATGATTCGCGGCAAACAGAAAGGCGCCAACGAGCCGCTCCCCGAACCCCTTGAAACTCACCTTCTTTGATAATCCGACTATGAAAAAATATATTCTCACTATGCTCCTTGCGGCCACCGGCATTGCCGGTGCCGCAGCCCAGGAGGCCCGCACCGACTCCATAATCACCCTGCAGCAGTGCATCGACATGGCAGTTGCCAACAACACGGCCATGAAAATGGCTGAAAACAACACCGAAGCCGCCCGCCAGGTGCGCCGCGAGGCTTTCACCAAATATTTCCCCGAAATATCTGCCGCCGGCTTCGGATTCAGAACCGCAAACTACGTATTTCAATATAACGCGCTCGACCTGCTGAAAATCGAACTCGTGAAACATGGCGTAATGGCCGGCGTTCAGGCCTTGCAGCCGATATTCATGGGCGGACAAATTGTCAACGGCAACCAGCTGGCCAAAGTGGGCGAAGCTGTGGCCGAGCTCCAGGCTAAACAGAGCGAAAGCGAGGTGCGCGTAACTGCCGAAAAATATTACTGGCAGCTCGCAACCCTGAAATCCACCAAAAACACCCTCACCTCGGGCCTGGCCCTGCTCGACACCCTTGAGCGTCAGGAATCGGTGGCCGTCGATGCCGGCATTGTTACCAACAACGAGCTGCTGAAGGTTCAGCTGCGCCGCAACGACTTCGCCTCGAAAATGGTTGACCTCGACAACGGCATAAAGCTCTGCCGCATGGTGTTGTCGCAATACGTTGGCGCACCCTTCACATCGCCGGTCGACATCGACGCCACAGTGCCCGCTCAGGTTCCCGACTACCCTCTTGACCTTCTGGTTGATCCGGCCGAAGCCCTTACGCAGACCAACGACTACCAGCTGCTCGTAAGCCAGGTTAAGGCCAAGAAGCTCGAAAAACGCATGGAACTCGGCAAAAACCTGCCTACGGTTCTTGGCGGCGCCGGCTGGTATTACCACAACGTTCTTGAGCAAGGCCACGACTTCGGCGCGCTGACCCTCGCCGTAAACATTCCTATCACCGGCTGGTGGGGTGGCTCGCACGCCCTGAAAAACAAGGCCCTGCAAGTTAAAAACGCCGAGCTTCAGCTTCAGGACGGCTCCGAACTGCTGCAAATCAACATGCAGAATAAGTGGGACGAACTCACCGCCGCCCACCGCAAGATGCAAATTGCCCACGAAGCCATTGCACAAAGCGCTGAAAACCTGCGCATGAACCGCGAATTTTACGACGCCGGCACAGCAACCATCACCGACCTGCTCGACGCGCAGACCCTCAACCAACAGGCCCTGGACCAGTATAGCGACTCCTACGGCAACTTCCGCGTCGCCGTGGCCGAATACCTCTCTGCAACAGGCAGGTAACATTTTTTAACAGAACTTTTGAGCTAAAACACTTGCACAGCAGACGAAATATCACTAACTTTGCACCCGTAAAACATCGCGGAGTAGAGCAGTGGTAGCTCGTCGGGCTCATAACCCGGAGGTCGTTGGTTCGAGTCCAGCCTCCGCCACCCAAAGCGAATCGGTCCCCCCGATTCGCTAATTTTTTTAGGTAATCTCAATTTTTTTCCGTATTTTTGCGGTTACAATGCAACGACGACCTAAGATTCTATTCTACGGAAGCTTTAACGGGGGTGGCACCGAGCGCATAACCTTCAACCTCGCTTCGGCGCTGGCCGAATCCGGCCAATATGATGTATATGTGCTCAACACGCAGCCCCTTGACGCTACATTCGCCATTTCCGAAAAAGTCAAATACTCCACCTTGCAGCCGGCCCGACGATTTCCCCACCCTTTGGTCAACCGAATATTGGACGTTCGCAGATTCATCACCAAGCAGCATATTGACGTAGCTATCAGCATCGAAGCGCTGACAGGAATCACCCTGCTCCCCGCGCTCATCGGCACCGGCGTAAAACCGATTTGCTGGGAACACGCCAACTACTTTCAGACCCAAAACTCGCGTTGGGCAAAGCTTATACGCAAAATCTGGCTGCGCCGCGCGGCCGCCTACGTCGTACTTACCCGGCGCGATCGCCGCAACTTTGAAACCCACGAAAAGGCCCGGTGCCCCATCGTTCATATCTATAATCCGGTAACTATAAAGGAGACATCAGATTATAATCCCGACAGCCGACGGATTATTTCGGTCGGACACCTCGCGCCGATTAAACAGTTTCATCTGATTCCAAGAATCTTTGCCCCTATAGCCGAACAATATCCCGACTGGACATGGCATATTTATGGCGAAGGCCCGGAGCGTCCACTCATCGAAGCAGAGATTGCAAAATATGGACTGCAGAATCGCGTGATTCTTGAAGGCAGAGCCAATAACATAGATCCACACTATGCCGAGTCGGCAATCTATGCGCTCACCTCGCAAATGGAAGGCCTCCCAACGGTGTTGATTGAGGCCCAGATGCACCATTTGCCATGCGTAGCCTTCGACATAGAAACCGGCCCCGACGAAATCATCACTCACGGCATCAACGGCTACCTCGTAGCTCCCTACAATGTCAACGAAATGACCAACCGCCTTTCAGAGCTAATAGACAATACCGAGAAAAGGTGTATGTTCAGTAGTCAGGCAGACAAGGACCGTTCTAATTACGAGCCCTCCGACGCATTGATGAAATGGAATCATTTATTCACGTCAATCTTATGATTACACAGTTTGCACGAAAAGTTTACTCTTTTATAATATGCGATAAAATCGGAAGATTTATCCGTCGCTTCACTCTGAACCCGCTTGAAAGACGAAGATTAAAAAGCCGAGAAATAACTATACTCTCCCAAAACTGTGTTGGCAGCATCTGGTATCATGACTTGGGGCTGAAATTTACCTCACCCACGATAAACATGAAATTTAATCCTGATGACTGGGTTGATTTTCTCAGCGATTTTGATAACAACATAAATCTGCCGATTACATTTATCGCATCTGACCAACCTTACCCAGTTGGTTTGTTTGGTGATAAATACTTTGTGGAGTTCGTTCATTACCATAGCGAGGAAGAAGTGAAGCGTAAATGGTTGGAACGCAAGGCGCGTCTTTTACCTCGCAAAATAGTTTTGGCATTTGCCGAAGACATGTCAGATTCCACTATCACCAAATTCCTTTCATTGACTAACTATAAGAATCGACTGCTGTTTATCAGCGAACAACGAGCACAAAGTCTCGGATTAGCTGAATCCGAAATAATACGCTTCGTAAAGCCCGGATTCGACAATGCCAAGTTGTTGAATTTTTGCAGCGTTACAGGCAAGCGTTTCTATCAACGATACCTCGACTACGTTGACTACATCAATAAAGCGGAATAGCAGCAATGAGTAACATAGATAACAAACGGATTGCTCGAAATTCGTTGATGCTTTATGTGCGCACATTCTTGCTGATGTTAATCACACTCTATACCTCGCGTATAGTGTTAAATGCCCTCGGAGAATCAAACTATGGCGTATATAATGTTGTCGGAGGAATAGTAATCTTATTCAGTTTCATCAATTCCGCCTTAACAGGAACCACGCAGCGGTTCATGAACGTTGCGATGGGACGAGGCGACAGCTCGGAATTGAGAAAAGTATTCAGCACAAGCGTCAAGGTTCACATAGCGATTTGTGTTATTGTCATTTTGCTATCTGAAGCATTTGGGCTCTGGTACCTGAATAATGTAATGAATATACCCGACGACGCTAAAGTCGCCGCTCACTGGGTTCTGCAATTCTCAATAGCAACTGCAGCTATCGGCATATTGAGCGCACCATATAATGCCGCCATAGTCAGTCATGAACGAATGTCGGCGTTCGCTTATTTCAGTCTTATTGAAGGGATTCTAAAAATAACTGTAGCATTTATTATCGCCACTCTCCCCTCAAATCGACTGATTTGGTATGCAGCTCTACTTTTTGTCGTCAGCGTTTTTATCAGACTGATATACAATACCTATTGCGTTCGACATTTCGAGGAATGCAAAACAATCGAAAAAGGATTGGACCGTGAGTTCATTAAGCAATATACCGGGTTTTCGGTTTGGACTCTTGTCGGCACGCTTGGCTTTGCCGGTAGTTCGCAAGGTTTTTCAATGATAGTAAACTATTTTTTCGGAACGATCGTTAATGCAGCCCTGGCAATTGCCAACCAGGTAAATGCAGCCGCATTCAATATGATTTCCGGATTCCTGCAAGCTGTAAGACCTCAAATCATGAAATCCCACGCGGCAGGAGAAACCGGCGAAATGTGCCAGCTGGTGATTCGCAGCTCTCGCCTCTCACTGCTGCTTACGGCATTATTCGTAATTCCTATAAGTCTGGAGATAGATTTCTTGCTGAAAATATGGCTTATGGAAGTTCCTCGTTATACACAAATCTTCTCCGTAATAATGCTACTCACATCGTTGGTCAATTCTTCTTGGCTTGTTATAAATGCAGCACAAGAAGCTACAGGCAAAATTAAGTATTATCAGATGATTACGATTTGGGTGAGTATCGTTTACCTCTTAGTATCAGTTCTGATGTTTAATAAAGGCTTACCACCGTATTTTGGAATGTTTGTATATTTGGCAGTGTGCGTTCTTGCCCAAGCCATACGACTGGTATTCGTTCATCTAAGCACAGGCTTATCCCTGAGGCAGTTTGCGGTTGACGTAATCGGAAGAGGCACCCTATGCATAGCTACATCGCTAATAATCCCACTCTACATAAAATATAACCTTCCTGGAGGAACCATAAACTCAATATCGGTAATAGCGTCAAATATTATCTTATTCTGCTTGGCAACATTCATTTTCGGCATGACCAAAAATGAGCGCACAAAGTTTTTACACATCCTAAAGCAAAAAATTCATAAAAAATAGTAAAAAAATAGTCGCCGAGGGAATTTCTCTCGGCGACTGATATTTTGGAGATGGGGGGTGCGGATTAGAGGGTGGCGAGGTCGGGGTCGAGGATTTCGAGCATCTTGATGGCCGACAGGGGGATGCGGGTGCCGGGGCCAAAGATGGCGGCAACGCCGGCGCGATAGAGGAAGTCGTAGTCCTGGGCGGGAATTACGCCGCCGGCGGTTACGAGAATGTCTTCGCGACCGAGTTTTTTGAGTTCTTCAATAACCTGGGGCACAAGGGTTTTGTGGCCGGCAGCCAGCGAGCTTACGCCGAGGATGTGTACGTCGTTTTCAACGGCCATACGGGCAGCTTCGGCGGGGGTCTGGAAGAGCGGGCCCATGTCGACGTCGAAGCCGCAGTCGGCATAGCCGGTGGCAACTACCTTGGCGCCGCGGTCGTGGCCGTCCTGGCCCATCTTGGCAATCATGATGCGAGGCTGACGGCCTTCGCGTTTGGCGAATTCGGCGGTGAGCTTGCGCGCGCGTTCGAATTCGGGGTCGTTTTGAGTTTCGGATGAATACACGCCTGAAATGGTTTTAATTTCTGCTTTATAGCGACCAACAACTGCTTCGCAGGCATCGGAGATTTCGCCCAGGGTCGCACGATGGCCTGCGGCCTTAACGGCGAGCTCAAGGAGGTTGCCCTTCTTGGTGCGCACGCATTCGGTAATTGCTTCGAGGTCGGCTTTAACCTGAGCGTCGTCGCGATGAGCCTTAACGTCGTTGAGGCGCTCGATCTGTTCTTTGCGAACCTGGGTGTTGTCGATTTCGAGAATGTCGATGGGGTCTTCGTGGTCGAGACGATATTTGTTGATGCCGACAATGGTCTGACGACCGGAGTCGATGCGGGCCTGAGTGCGGGCAGCAGCTTCTTCGATGCGGAGTTTGGGCAGACCGGTTTCAATGGCCTTGGCCATGCCGCCGAGCTTTTCGATTTCCTGGATGTGGTCCCAGGCGCGGCGTGCAATCATGTCGGTAAGGGCCTCAACGTAGTATGAGCCGCCCCAGGGGTCGATTTCCTTGGTGATGTAGGTTTCTTCCTGGATATAGATCTGGGTGTTGCGGGCAATGCGGGCCGAGAAGTCGGTGGGCAGTGCGATGGCTTCGTCGAGAGCGTTGGTGTGGAGGCTCTGGGTGTGGCCGAGGGCGGCGCCCATGGCCTCGATGCATGTACGGCCAACGTTGTTGAAGGGGTCTTGTTCGGTAAGCGACCAGCCGGAAGTCTGCGAGTGGGTGCGCAGGGCGAGCGATTTGGGGTTCTTGGGGTTGAACTGCTTAACGATCTTGGCCCAGAGCATGCGGGCGGCACGCATCTTGGCGATTTCCATGAAGAAGTTCATGCCGATAGCCCAGAAGAAGGAAAGGCGAGGAGCGAACGAGTCGATATCCATACCTGCGTTTACGCCGGCGCGGAGGTATTCGAGACCGTCAGCGAGAGTGTAGGCAAGTTCGATGTCGCAGGTTGCGCCTGCTTCCTGCATGTGGTAGCCCGAGATGG
>VIDP01074897.1_pt1 | contig 15189 bp, 13 predicted proteins | sample 5025131 | NCBI WGS metagenome assembly VIDP01 (sample SAMN11853144, study PRJNA449069) | gut metagenome | isolation source: stool from male vole | host: Microtus ochrogaster | place: USA:Florida | collected 2017
CATTATAACGAAAGCTATATATGAAACTTATTCTTAAAGAAAACGTAGTCGAACTCGGCTACAAGGATGATGTAGTGGAAGTGAAGGATGGTTATGGACGTAACTATCTGATTCCTCAGGGCAAGGCTGTCATCGCTTCTGATGCCAACCTCAAAGAACTCCAGGAAAATCTCCGCCAGCGTGCTCACAAGATCGCAGCTATCCTCGCTGAGGCTCAGAGCCAGGCTGACGCTATCAAAGACGTTAAGCTCGTCATCGAGGCTAAGACTGGTGCCAACGGAGTGATCTATGGCAGCGTTGGCGCTGCTCAGATTGCTGATGCATTCGCTAAGCTCGGCCATAATATCGACCGCAAGCTTATCTCGCTCAAGAATCCTATCAAGATCGTTGGCGACTATGTGTGCACAGTTAAGTTCCACCGCGACGTAAATGCAGAAGTTCCTGTATGCGTTGTGGCTGAAGAAACTGAAGAATAATCTCGAAAGAGACTCCGCTCTGAGTTCCATGCAAGATGAAATTGCATGGAACTTTTTTTGCATATACGGTTTTTTTTTGCTATCTTTGTCATTTAAGAACTGTCGCACTTCCACGATAAATGGAGCGCGAAATTAATATATTGAAAAATAATACAATAAGACAGATATATGAAATTCAACGTTCACGGCAAGACCTTGCAGCAACAGCTTTCGGCAGTCAGCAAGGTAGTAAACGCAAAAAACGCGCTCTCTATACTCGACAATTTTCTTCTTGAGGTCAAGGATGATTCTCTCTTCATCACCGGCTCTGATCAAGAGACAGTGATGACTGCCAGGCTTGAGATCACCAATCAGGGGCTTGATGGCAAGATAGCAATCAACGCCAAAAGACTCATGGAAGTCGTAAAGGAAGTGGCAAGTTTCCCTCTGACTTTTGAAATCGAAGAGACTACTGGCACTGTGGATCTTATATTCCCGGGAGGACACTTCGCTTTTATGGGTGTAGACGCTGCCGAATACCCTCATAGTTTTGAGACCGATGATCTTTCTGTAGAAATGATCATCCCTTCAGAAGTGATACAAAGAGGACTTGACTTCACTCTGTTTGCAATCAGCACTGAGACTATCAGGCCTATGATGACTGGTGTATATTGGGATTTCCATGAAAACGACATCACTTTTGTCGGTTCCGACACACATAAACTCGTGCGCTATATCAATTCTGCTTACAGCCCTAATCGTGTGACTTCCTTCATTCTACCAGGCAAACCTGCTGCCATTCTACGTTCGCTTTTGAGCAAGGAAATCGACACTGTGAAGATTCGTAAAGACGATAAAAGCGCTATTTTCTCGTTTGGCGACTTCCGTCTTGGTTGCCGATTCGTAAAAGGAAATTATCCAAACTACAATCGTGTCATTCCTCAAGACAATCCCAACGAACTGACCGTAGATCGGACAAGTCTTCTTTCGGCTATGCGCCGCGTTTCGCTCTTCGCAAGCAAAGCCTCGAGTCTTGTAAAGATGACTATGGAAGAAAATTCTGTGATGCTTCAATCTCAAGATCTTGATTACTCCACTAAGGCAGACGAACACGTAGCTTGCTCCTACGAGGGAAGTCCTCTTTCAATTGGATTCAATAGCGTTTACATGCTTGAAGTCCTCAATAATCTTCCCGGAGACTCAATCATAGTGAAACTCTCTGATCCAGGCCGCCCGGGACTCTTCATGCCTTTTGAGCAGAAAGAGAATGAAAATGTAGTGATGCTTCAGATGCCTATGCAAGTGATCGAATAATTAAAATTAATTTTCATTCAGTTTTCATGCAACTCAATCTGAACCGCCCTATAATATTCTTTGATCTGGAGACCACCGGCACAAGTGTCACTTCAGACAGGATCATCGAAATCTCTCTCATAAAAGTTTTCCCTGATGGTCATACGGAAGAGAAGACACGCCGGATCAATCCCGAGTGTCATATTCCGGAAGAGAGCACAGCTATTCATCATATTACTGATGATGATGTGAAAGACCAACCCACTTTCCGACAGATAGCTAAATCCTTACATGAGATTTTCTCCGACAGTGATATTGCTGGCTTTAACTCAAACAAATTTGATGTCCCCCTTCTGATTGAAGAGTTCGGAAGAGCTGGCCTTTCCTTTGATGTAGCAGGAAGGAATTTTATTGATGTACAAGGCATTTTCCACAAAATGGAACAGCGTACCCTTGTGGCTGCCTACAGATTCTATTGCGGAAAGGAATTGACCGAGGCTCATTCCGCCAACGCTGACACGAGAGCTACATACGAAGTTCTCTTAAGTCAACTTGACCGCTATCCTGAGTTGAAAAACGACGTTAAGGCTCTCGCCGAATTCTCAAGTGGGGGAAGAAATGTCGACCTTGCTGGTCGCATGGTATATGACGATAATCACGAACCAATTTTTAATTTCGGCAAAAATAAAGGTCGAAAAGTGAAAGATGTGGTTCGCCATGAGCCTGGATTCATTCAATGGATCATGCAAGGAGATTTCCCAAAAGAAACTAAAGACCAACTCCGACGTCTTCAGTATGAGTATATGAAAAAATGAAAGAGAAAAGTTTAGAAGGAAGACATATCGTACTGGGCATTTCTGGAGGTATTGCGGCTTATAAAAGTGCATACCTTCTGCGCCTTTTCATAAAGGCTGGGGCTGAAGTGCAAGTCGTGATCACACCAAATGGAAAGCAGTTTATCACCCCTGCTACGCTGGCTGCTCTGAGCGGCAAAACAGTCGTATCTGAATTTTTTGCTGCCAACACGGGGGAGTGGCACTCGCATGTTGACCTTGGCCTTTGGTCAGACCTTATGGTGATTGCTCCAGCTACTGCTTCTTCTATTGGAAAGATGGCTAATGGAGTAGCCGACAATATGCTCATCACTACTTATCTTTCTGCTAAAAGCCACGTGATGGTGGCTCCGGCAATGGATCTTGACATGTGGGCTCATCCATCTACTCAAAGAAATATTGCCACTCTCATGCATGATGGAGTGGAAATAATTCAGCCTGCTTCTGGTGAACTTGCCAGCCATCTTTCAGGAAAAGGGAGAATGGAGGAGCCTGAAGAGATATTAAGAAGGGTCGAAAAATACTTTTCGAAAAAAGAGAGTCTTAAAGGGAAAAGAATTCTTGTCACTGCCGGCCCGACCTATGAAAATATAGATCCAGTGAGATTTATTGGCAACTATTCAAGTGGCAAGATGGGTTTTGCAATAGCTGAAGAAGCAGCCGCAAGAGGTGCAGAGGTTATTCTTGTGACTGGGCCGGTGTCTCTTGACACATCCGCCCCACGAATTAAGAGAATAGATGTCAGAAGCGCAAAGCAGATGCTCGAGGAAGCAGAAAAAGCTTTTGAATGTTGTGACGCAGCCATTCTTTCAGCTGCCGTCGCCGATTATGCACCTGAAGAGTGTCACGACACAAAAATAAAGCGTGAGAAGACCGACGGATTGACTTTAAAATTGGTGAAGAATCCGGATATCGCTGCCCATCTCGGTGCTAAGAAGGGCAACCGCATTCTTGTGGGATTTGCTCTTGAGACTGATCACGAACATGAGCACGCCATCGACAAGATGAATCGAAAATCTCTTGATATGATAGTGCTCAATTCTCTGCAGAATCCTCTCGCAGGATTTAATAAAGACACTAATCAAGTGAGTGTGATCAAGAAAAATGGTGAGGAAATCGATTTTCCGGCTAAGAGCAAAAAGGAAGTGGCGAGCGACATCCTCGATGTGCTTGAAAGTTTAGGGTTCTAAGGGAAAAGTGAAAATGGGAAAGAAAACTATTAAATATATTCTTGCCTCCACAGCGATGATGCTATCATCCATGGCATCCGCACAGGAACTTAACTGTGCGGTGGAAGTCAATGCACAGAAAATAGAAGGAGGTTCGAAATCTGTGTTCCAAACCTTGCAGGAAGCTATTTCCGAATATATGAATGAAACCCATTTCTCAAACGCAACATTCGCTAACAATGAAAAGATCGACTGCCGATTGTTTCTGACAGTGAGTGAATACACCGACGATCGCATCACGGGCGATCTTCAAGTGCAATTATCCCGCCCGGTCTACAATTCTACCTATACTACTACTCTTTTCAATTTCAAAGATAATAGGATTAGCTTTGAATATAGAGAGGGAGAACCATTAATATTCAACGCGACCACAATCGACAATAACCTGACGGCTATTCTCAATTATTATGCCTATCTATTCCTTGCTCTTGATTTTGATAGTTTTTCCCCTATGGGGGGAGAACCATTTTATGAAAGAGCCGCTACGATCGTGCAAGCTGCCCAGAGTCTTGGCGAAGTAGGATGGAAGGCTTTTGAAGATCCTAAGAATAGAAGTGGAGTATTGACATCTTTCACGTCTCCTTCTACTTCCGCCTATCGGCAGATGCTCTATGATTATCATAGGAAAGGACTGGATGAGATGGTGACATCTCCCGACAAGGGGAGGGCTTCTATCACTTCATCTCTGAATGCTATTGAGACTGTCTATAAAGCCGATCCGATGTCGGCTGCCTTATCTATCTTCAGAGACTCTAAGATAGATGAGCTCGTGAATGTATATTCCAAAGCACCTCAGACCGAAAGGGAACTTGTCTATAAACTTCTTCAACCAATATATCCTGCTGAGAATGAGCGTCTGACTAAAATCAGAAAGGGAGATGAGAACAATTAAAGAAATTGGAGGGAACAGGCGATGATAAAACAACTTTCAATCTACAACTACGCACTTATCGACAGCGTAGAACTGACTCTCAATGAAGGTCTTACCATACTGACAGGAGAGACCGGAGCTGGAAAGTCGGTGATGATGGGTGCCATCTCCCTTCTGATGGGAGAGAGGGCAGACAGCAAGGTGCTTGCAAACCGTGAAGGAAAGGCTGTGATTGAAGGGGTATTTGATTCAGTAGCCCCTTCTCTTAAGGAAACATTTGATAGCAACGAACTTGACTGGAATGACGGGCAGATAATTGTGCGCCGAGAGATCTCAGCTAATGGAAGAAGCCGAGCTTTTATCAATGACACTCCTGTCACTTTGCCATTGCTTACAGAAGTAGCTGGAAGTCTTGTCGACATTCATTCCCAGCATTCCAATCGGTTGCTTTCTAAGCCGGATTATCAGCTCAGCATAATCGATTCGATTGCTGACAATGCGGATATACTTGCTGACTACAAAAAGGATTTTTCGAAATTCGTCGGTCTGAGAACAAAGATCAAGAAACTTCGTGATTCCATGGAGCGCAGTAGGGAAAACAGGGAGTTACGCGCTTTCCAACTCGACCAGCTCACAAAAATCAACCCTAAGAGAGGAGAACTTGAAGAAGTAGAGAAAGAGTATGACATCCTTTCGGATGCCGACGACCTGAGAAGCAGAATAAATCAGGCTGCCTATTTTCTCTCCATCGCCGACAACTCTGCTTTGTCACTGATAGGAGATGCCGGTGCAGGAATTGATGGAATTGACTTTTCTATTTTTGAAGGGCCTGGCGACCCTGCTCAACCCCAAATAATGGAACGTCTTCGCAATCTTTATATCGAACTTAAAGACATAGGAGACACCCTGTCAAGAATTGCTTCTGGAATTGAATCAGATCCGGTGCGTCTTGCTAAGGCCGATGCCAGACTTAAGGAGTTGTATGAAGCGGTGAAGCGATTTAAGATGGCTGATTATAATGCGCTGGTGGATCTCTATGCTACCCTCAAGAAAGAAAGCGATGGCGGTTCTGAAAAAGTAGAGGAACTTAATGCGTTGGAATTGGAGGCAAGGAAACTTGGGGAGACTCTGAAGGAAAAAGCAGAAAAGATCAGCATATCCAGAGCTGAGGCTGCTTCGAAATTCGAAGAGACGCTGACTCAAGATGCACGTCCGCTGGGATTGAAAAATCTCCGTTTTAATGTCAACATCACAAAAGGCAAACTTACTCCGGATGGGAAAGACACTGTGGAGTTTCTATGCGCTTTCAACAAAAATCAGCCTTTGATGCCTCTGTCGCAAACTGCCTCAGGAGGAGAGATGGCCCGACTGACACTATGCATTAAAGCTATCACAGCCAATAAGCTGAAACTTCCTACTGTCATATTCGATGAAATTGATACAGGCGTATCAGGAGACATTGCTGACCGTATGGGATCAATGATGGCTGATATTGCTGCCGGAATGCAGGTGTTTGCTATCACTCACTTGCCTCAAGTTGCAGTAAAAGGGAAATCCCATCTCCTCGTCTTCAAGCACGATGAAGGAGAGCGGACAGTGAGCCATGTAAAAATATTGAACAGAGAAGAGAGAGTCAAGGAGATAGCAAGGATGCTTTCAGGAAAGGCAATAAATGAAGCCGCGCTTACGAATGCACGGGCTCTCCTTGAAGGATAATAAAAAATTGTGAAGTATAATGGAAAAAAGCGACTACATATTTGGTCTAAGAGCCATCATAGAAGCAATAGAAGCAGGCAAGGATATCGATAAAATTCTTGTAAAGAAAGATCTTAACGGTGATCTTGCTAAGGAAATGCTTGCTAAGGCAAAGGAATATGGAGTTCTCGTGCGGAGAGTTCCTATTGAAAAACTCAATAGGATTACGATGAAGAATCATCAGGGGGCAATAGCTATTCTTGCTGCTGTGCCCTATCATAAGCTCGACAATCTCATCCCAAAGCTCTATGAGGAAGGACGCAACCCTCTGATGATAGTGCTCGATGGAGTGACCGACATTAGGAATTTCGGGGCAATTGCACGGACTGCATGCTGTGCAGGTGCAGATGCAATAGTCATACCTTCACATAATTCCGTCTCCATCACTGCAGATGCCATCAAGACTTCGGCTGGAGCATTATTTCATATTCCCGTATGCAGGGAAAAGACTACTCTCGAGGCTGTCCGCCAGTTGAAGGATAATGGTTATAAAATTGTTGCAGCCACTGAAAAAGGAGCGAAAAACTATACCCAGACTGATTTTACTGTGCCTGTAGCAATTGTCATGGGTGCGGAAGAGACTGGAATTTCTGAAGAAGTCATAAGGATAGCAGATGATCTGGCTGCAATTCCAATCATCGGCGATATTAGCTCTTTAAATGTCTCAGTGGCTGCCGGAATCATGATTTATGAGGCAGTGCGTCAGAGAAAAATTGAATAATGTTTGGATTAATCGGAGGAAAATATTAACTTTGCAACTAATTTGATATAATCACCGGCTCGAGTGTCGGAATTCTTGATACTATAAATCAATCATTTATGATTAATAGAGTACTTATTCGAATTAAAGTGGTGCAACTGCTTTATTCATACTTTCTTGTGCAAAACAATTTTACGGTGCAGTCAGCTCCCTCCGCACCCACTAAAGAAAAGCGTTTTGCCCATACACTCTATCTCGACTATTTGTATCTAATGATGGATATCGCTGCCTCTATCAATCAGCGGACGAAGTTTTCGCCCCTATATGAGACTCGCTTTATCCAACGCTTACTGAGCGATAATATCATGAAATCGGTAAGCAGTAAATATTCAGGTGGTCGGTTTCCACTTGAAGGATGCGTCGATGATCTTTGTGAACGCATAAAGAATTCTTCTATATATAAAAATTTCTTAAAAGACACAAAATCAGACTCAAAAATCTGGCCTGAGATTTTTCGACACTTTATTTCGGTAGATCCCAAAATCAATTCTACTGCTGAAGGATTTGAGAATTATTCTCTTCGTGGTGTCGACCGGGCTAAGGAGATGATTGCTCAGACGTTCCAAGAGTTTGCTTCAAGTCAAGATAATATCGACGACGGCTTGGTCGATCTTAAAGTGAGCTTAGAAAAAGCACGCGAACTCTATTTCCGTCTTCTCATGCTGCCTATTGATATCACTTATCAAAGAGAAGTCGACCTCGATGAGCGTAGGCACAGATATCTGAAGAGTGATGAGGATATGAATCCGAATCCAAAGTTTATTGACAATGAACTTGTCAAGCTCCTTAATGAGAATGAGGAAATTAAGGAATTCGCAAAGAAAAATAAAATCTCTTGGCTTGAGCAAGACCGCGACCTGATAAAGCATTTGCTGAAAAAAATATTAGAGTCTGATCTCTACAAGGATTACATGGCAGATCCGGTGAGCGACCTTCATGAGGATTGCGATTTCTGGAGAAAAGCAATGCGACACATCATTCTTGCAGATGCTCAATTCTTAGAAGGACTCGAATCTATGTCTGTTTTCTGGAATGATGACTTGGATATAATGGGAGAATTCGTATTGAAGACTTTCAGAAGATTTGAGGAGAAAGCTTCCGATCCGGATAGTAAGATTGAAGATCCTGTGTTGCCTATGTATAAGGACACCGAGGATGCCAAATTCGGTAAGGAACTTTTCGAAGCAACTGTAAGGAATAATGCAGTCTATCGCGGATACATCAATGAGGCTTTGAACAGGCAACATTGGGAGTCAGACAGATTAGCATATATGGATGTCGTGATTATGGAGACTGCGATAGCTGAAATCCTTAACTTTCCCAAGATTCCAATTCAGGCATCTCTGAATGAATATATCGAGATTGCCAAGTGCTATTCATCGTCGAAGAGCGGATCATTCATCAATGGTCTTCTCGCCAGTGTAATCACAAATCTAAAAGAGAGCGGTAAACTTAGAAAATAACAATAAAAAATCAACTAATATGAATTCAATTCTTCTTCAATCAGCAGCCGGAGGTGGCGGAGTCAGCGGGTTGCTCATGATCGTCGCTATGATCGTGATCTTCTATTTCTTTATGATTCGCCCTCAACAGAAAAAACAGAAAGAAATCAAGAAAGCGCGTGAGGCTATGAAAAATGGCGACCGCGTGGTGACAGCTGGTGGCATACACGGAAAAATTAAAGAAATCTCCGATGCCACTATCATGATTGAGGTGGCTCCCAGCGTTCAAATCAAGGTGGATAAGGGTTCCGTATTCCCTGCAGGTGTAGAAAATCCTAACGCTCAGCAGTAATATCCTGGCTGCTGACCGCAAAATAGAGCATGAAACAAAACATTCTTAAGTCGATAGGACACTGGTGTAAAAACCTCCGGAAATCCTCAAGATTCCGGAGCATGCTCACCTTTGCGGTTTTTGTTGGGATTGCAGCTTTATTTTGGCTGATTTTAACACTCAATGACTCAGTACAAGACAGTTGTATTGTTAACGTCAAAATAAGCAACAAGCCGGATTCAATTACCTTTATTTCAGAAGTGCCGAAGACAATTCACGTAGAAGTTAAAGATAAGGGCTCAAGTCTGATGCGCACTATGTGGATGAAGACCCCTACGATGAGTCTGAATTTCCGTGAATTGGCAGATCAAGGACAGATGATCTGTTCTCGATCTGATATAATGTCGGCACTTAAAGAGACATTTGGCAACAGCGCTACAATTCTTTCAAGCAGCCTTGACTCCTTAAGACTGACGTATACCGACCGACCCGGGAAGTCAGTTCCTGTGGTGGTGTCGGTGAAGGCGAATGCTAAAGCCGGATATATTGTCTATGGGCTGCCGACTTCCGAACCTTCAAGAGTCACTGCTTACGGGCCAAGGGAAATCATTGACACTCTCACTCGGGTGATGACCAAATCATATGTGGAGCAAGATCTCCAAGAGTCCATGAGTTTTGTGTCAGAACTTAAGACTATTCCAGGAATAAGACTTATTCCGGGAAGTGTCAGGGTCAATATCAATGTTGAGCCCCTTGTGGCAAAGGAAGATATTGTCACAGTTGTTGCAGAAAACGTGCCTCACGAAGAAAATCTCCTTCTCTTTCCTTCTACGGTTAGGGTGAGCTATTATGTGCCAATGAGTGAATTCTCTGATGAGAAGAAAGCCGTAAGAGTAGTGGTGGATTATAAAGACGTTGCTGTCCACAGAGGAGAGCGTCTTCCATTGCGTATTGAGCCGGTGAAAGGGGTAGCAGCTGTCAATCCTCGTCTCCATTCTGACTCTGTTGAATACACTCTCGTAAGATAATAGTGAAGGATATCACATAAATTTAAACAATCGTTTATCACGAAAAAAACTTGAATAAATTATGCTTAAAGAAATACTTTCAATCACAGGAAAACCTGGACTTTTCCGTATCATTACTCCAGGCAAAAGGACTCTTCTGGTAGAAGACATGGTCAGCAAAAAGAGATTCCCCTTAGGTGCTCGAGATAGAGTGGTATGCCTTGGCGACATCGCTATGTATACAGTGGGAGAGGATCTGCCACTTGATAAGATTCTTGATCGTGTATACGCGGTGGAAGAGGGAAAGAAAATCGATGTCAAGGCTATGGACAATGATATGCTTCGCGCTGAATTTGCCAAGGCAGTGGAAGACTTTGATAGAGACAGAGTGTACCCATCGGATATCAAGAAACTCTTCAACTGGTATAATCTTCTTATCTCAGAGGGCTACACTAAATTTACTGAAGATGAAACCGAGTCTTCAGATGAAACCTCTGCAGACTCAGCTGAATAATCTATAACTAAACTATTGAATCATGAAGAAATTACTACTCTTCACTGGTGCTTCAGTTCTTAGCCTTGCGGCTTTTTCAGAAGCTCCGCAACCGACTGTCATAGAGGATGCGCTCATTCATGCTATCTCTCCTAATGGCAAATATGCTGTCTCAATGGGTGTAGGCGGTATGCGTATATTTGACTTCGAGACTGGAGAAGAATTTACGAAGCCAAGCGAGTATGGATATGAAATGTATGATGCTGGCCAGACGAAATGTGTGAGCAGCAATGGTATTATTGTTGCTATTTCCCCCGAAGGTGAGCCCGTCTATTGGAAGGCTGGAGAATGGTATAATCTGCCTGTGCCTGAAAATGCTTATTATTCGAATCTTGCACAAGCCATCACAGCAGATGGAAGCAGAATTTGTGGCTCTATTGGAGTTGGAGGATTCTCCTACAATGACGATGTGCTGATGCAGGCTCCATGCGTATGGAATGCTGAAGGCGACGAGTATGGCATGCCGGTAATGCTTCCTCATCCGGATTATGATTTTGCCGGTAGGGTACCAATGTATATCACAGCCATTGATCTCACTGAAGATGGCAAGACTGTAATAGGCCAGGTAAGAGATGCAACAGGTAGGCTCAACTATCCTATCATCTACAAAGAGGACGAGAACGGAGAATGGACCTACGAGATTCCATATCCTGAATTGATCAACCCTGACAATGTAGAAATCGTAGATTGGCCCGGCGATGGGCCGATGATGCCTCAATACGAGTCGTTTATGACTCCGGATGAAATCGAAGCTTATTCAAAAGCACTTGATGAATATATCCAATCTGGATACCAGCTTCCATATCCCGAATATCAGGACTTCATGACAGCTGAGGAAATTGAAGAATACAACAAGGCTGCTGATGAATATAATGCTCTTGCGGATGTATATAATGAAAAGCTTGATAAGTATTTTGCATTCCTTGATCAGGTTTCAAAATCCACTCCAGGATATGTCTTCAATGGCGTTAGAATCTCACCGGATGGAAAGACATTTGGATGTACTATCACAGTAGAGGGTGAAAGAGATCCGATGTCATGGGGACCAGCACCGACAGAAAATTCAGTTTGGCTCTTTGATCTCGCTACAGATAAGATCACAAAATATGAGAAAGATGGCAAATTGAATCTCTACTATATTGCTAATGATGGTATAGGCGTTGCCACTACAATGGCTGGCACAGCAAGCAATTCATTTGTGCTTAAAAATGATGAAACCATAGATATGGTAGACTGGATGAATTCCAAGGCTCCGGTATATGCTTCATGGATGAAAGAAAACATGGTCTTCCCTTATGAAGATTGGGTGTATAATGAAGAGACTGGCGAAGAGGAAGGTATAGAAATGGATATCTTGATGTCCGGACGTGCAGCTACCACTCCTGACTTGTCTGTCATGGCTCTTTCCGTGCAGAATGTCTGGGACTATATGGACGATGGTATTGCCTACATCTTTAATCTGAAAGAAGCGACTGGCGTGGCAACTGTGAGTCCTGCTTATGCTGACGAGACAATCTACGACCTTTCAGGAAGAAAACTCAAGAACGCTTCAGCTCCTGGCATCTATATCATCAATGGAGAAAAGAAAGTGGTTCGCTAATACTACTTTATAATTTATGCTTATAGGCAATCCAAATTTTGGGTTGCCTATTTTTTTAATTTTTGTTAATCCTTAATCTGTATGGAATATTCGATTGTTTTAAAATTGGCACGATAATTGATAAGTACCATTTGGAATAAGAAATTAGAATAAGAAAAACTCAATAAAAGATATAGAAATGACTAACGGAAAAATTGGGGTTACGACTGAAAACATATTCCCCGTAATCAAAAAGTTTCTTTATAGCGATCATGAGATCTTCCTCCGCGAGCTCGTTAGCAACGCGGTGGACGCAACACAAAAAATACGCACCCTTGCCTCTTTTGGAGACTTCAAGGGAGAACTTGGCACTCTTGATGTGCGCGTAGACATCGACAAGGAGAAAGGCACTCTTACTGTCACTGACCGTGGTATCGGTATGGATGCGGAAGACGTTGATAAATATATCAATCAAATTGCATTCTCTGGTGCAGAAGAATTTCTTCAGAAATATAAGGATACTGCCAATAATATCATAGGCCACTTTGGTCTTGGTTTCTACAGTGCTTTCATGGTCTCTAAGAAGGTTGAAATTCGCTCACTCTCTTACAAAGAGGGTGCGAAAGGAGTTCTTTGGACTTGCGACGGAAGCCCGGAATACACAATGGAAGAATGCGACAAGACCGATCGTGGCACTTCTATCACTCTTTACATCGACGATGAGAGCAAGGAATTCCTGGAGCAAGCAAGAATTGATGCCCTTCTCAAGAAATATTGCCGATTCCTCCCAGTTCCCGTAATTTCTGGGAAGAAGCAGGAGTGGAAAGATGGTAAGATGGTAGATACTGATGAAGACAATGTAGTCAATGCCACCGAACCTCTCTGGACAAAGAAGCCGGCAGATCTGACCGACGCTGACTATCTGAAGTTCTATCATGAGCTGATGCCCGGCCAGGATGATCCAATGTTCTGGATTCACTTGAATGTGGACTATCCATTCACTTTGACTGGTATTCTTTACTTCCCAAAAATCAAGAATGAATTTGACGTAAGGAAGGATAGGATTCAGCTTTATAGCAACCAAGTCTATGTGACCGACCAGGTTGAAGGTGTCGTTCCTGAATTTATGACCCTTATGCAGGGTGTCATCGACTCTCCGGATATTCCTCTTAACGTGAGCCGTAGCTATCTGCAGGCTGATACTGCCGTCAAGAAGATTTCTGGCTATATTTCTAAGAAAGTTGCTGAAAAACTTGACTCAATGTTTAAGTCAGACCGTAAGGCTTTCGAGGAGAAATGGGATGACATTAAAGTTTTCATTGAATATGGAATGCTGACTGATGAGAAATTCTTTGAATCTGCAAGGAAGTTCTATCTGTTGAAAGACGTCAATGGAAAATACTTCACTCTCGATGAGTATCATACTCTCGTAGAAGGGGAGCAGAAAGATAAGGATGGGCATCTTGTCTATCTCTATGCAACTGATAAGACTGCTCAACACAGCTACATTCAAGCTGCTGAAGACAAAGGATATAGCGTATTGCTCCTCGACGGACAACTCGAGCCCCACATGGTAGGTCTGCTTGAGCAGAAACTTGATGGCGTAAGCTTCGTCAGAGTAGATAGTGACACTCCTGAAAAACTTATCAGGAAGACGGATGAGAAGGGGTCAGGGCTTACTGCCGACCAAACTGAAGTGATGACCATCCTCTTCAAGTCTCAGATTCCGGATGTGGAGAATGCACAGTTTATGGTAGGTTTCGAAGCTATCTCTTCTGAGGCTGCTCCGGCCACAATAACTCAAAACGAGTTTATGCGTCGTATGAAAGATATGGCAGCTATGCAGCCTGGTATGAGTTTCTACGGCGATATGCCTGCAAGCTATTCTTTCACTGTCAACACTGACCAGCCTGCTGTGAAGACTATCGTCGCTGATGCAGAAAAGGCTCTGGGAGAAAAGACATCAGATATCCAAAAGCAGATTACATCTCTCAATGATGAAATTGCTAAGGCTTCTAAAGAAGCTCAGGATAAGAAGGAAAGCGTTCCTGACATGAAGGAGCAGAACGATAAGATTGCTTCGCTTCGTGCCGAACTCGACAAAGAAGTGAGCGATTACGCCGCTGGGCTTCCAAAAGTAAAGCAGATTATCGACCTTGCTCTTCTGCAGAGCGGTCTCCTGAAGGGAGCAGCCCTCTCTGCATTCATCAAGAGAACGGCCAAGCTCCTCTAATCAGACATACAAATCGAAAAAAGGGATTGCGCTAAAAACGCAGTTCCTTTTTTTACTTTCAATTATGCATTATGCATTATGAATTATGAATTAAGTTAAACTTCTCCCTTGAAGATTTTTTCAAATACATCGGTCACTTTATTGACCTCAATTATCTTAATATTAAATTTGTCGTGTATCCCCTTGAGATTTCCAGAAGGGATGAAAATTGTCTCAAATCCAAGTTTGGCTGCTTCCGCTACTCTTTGGTCAATTCGTGTGACAGTCCTAATCTCTCCCGACAACCCTACCTCCCCGGCAAAAGCAGCATGTCGAGGCACTGCGACATCAAAGTTAGAAGACATCACTGCTGCCACGACAGCGAGGTCAAGAGCAGGATCTGTCACTTTGAGACCTCCGGCAATATTTAAGAACACGTCTTTCTGTCCAAGCTTGAAGCGGGCTCGTTTCTCAAGAACTGCGAGCAGCATATTCAGTCGTCGCTGGTCGAATCCAGTGACACTTCTCTGCGGCGTTCCATACGCTGCGGAAGAGACGAGTGCTTGAACTTCTACCAAAAATGGACGAGCACCATCAATTGTCACTCCAATTGCCATGCCGCTCATCTCATCCTCCCGATTGTCGCTCAAAAGCATCTCAGATGGATTCTTCACCTCACGGAGTCCCTTAGCAACCATCTCGTAGATACCGATTTCGTTAGTGGATCCAAAACGATTCTTTATAGCTCGGAGGATTCGATATAGATACTGTCGATCTCCCTCAAACTGAATGACGGTATCGACTATATGCTCAAGCACCTTTGGCCCCGCTATTGCACCATCCTTATTGATATGTCCTACCAGAATCAC
>VIDP01053192.1_pt1 | contig 15113 bp, 14 predicted proteins | sample 5025131 | NCBI WGS metagenome assembly VIDP01 (sample SAMN11853144, study PRJNA449069) | gut metagenome | isolation source: stool from male vole | host: Microtus ochrogaster | place: USA:Florida | collected 2017
CCTTGATCTGGTCGGGCTTCACGCCCTCCGGAGGAAACACTCTGAGCAGCGCGCATTTATTGCCGTTGTTGTCCTTTGGAATATCGGTGTCGACATAGAATTTTTCCTCGGCGGCAAAGCTGCCCACTTTCAGGCCTTTGGCCCACGATGGCACGGCGGCCGCCAGCATGAGCAGCGCCACGAGGATTATACGCTTCAATAATGATTGGTTCATGGTGGTGGTGTTTTGTTATTCAAAAGTAAAATCGTCGAGAGACACGCCACACTCTTCGCCGGCGGCATCGGGCTGCACTATGCGCACCGGTATCATCGTCTCATCCTTCCTGGGGTCGAAATCCCACAGCAGGAACATCCAGTCGCTGCTGCTTTTTCCGGAGGAAGACTCGGTCAAGGTCTGGCGGAATGTGAGGCCGTAGATATCCGGGCGCGACGGGTGCCTGTCGAGCGACACGCCATCTATTTTCAGGATGTATTTCTCCGGGTCGTGCAATGCGGCTACAATCTTGTTGAACTGCCCGGTCAGGGGTCCCTCGAGGCGCTTGCCGTCGTCCTTCCCGAGCGTGAACTTCATGCCGTCCGGGCCGCATAAAAACTCGGCCAGGCTGCTGATGTCATTCTCCAGGAACCACGAATAATAATCGTCGAGCCAGGTGGCTACTTCCAGCCGCTTGGCATGGTCGGTGTCGGCGCCGTAGAATAGCGCGGCCACGTCGTCGCGTTCGAGCATGCCCATGCGCAGGCCTGAGATTGTGCCGTCATTTTCCACCGATAGTGACAGACGTGCCTCCCCGGGCAGTTCAAAACCCGACACGTTCTTTTTAATCAGCACCGGTATCATAACATGTACCTCTTCCACGCCCTCTCTACCACGCGATATTGTTGTAGCTTTTATGGGTAGGAATTCAAGCCTGCGCCATAGATTGGCCAGCTGCTCGGCCGCATCCTTATAAATATTTATTTTCTCTGTGTCGGGCTCTCTATCCTCCGCATGAGCGTCTTTCAACTCGGTGAGGAGCGCCGATATATTTTTTTCTATCTGCTTCTTGGCCCTGACATTCACCGATGAACCGGCTGCGAATTTGAATTCTTCGGCACTCGCCGAGGCGGCCCACACAATGAAAGCTAAGGCGAAGAGTACAATCCTTACAATTTTTTTCATGTGAAATCAATATAAATCAGGGAATAAAGAAATCGTCGAGGGTGAACACGCCGTCGGAGGCAACAATCTGTTCGGGCTGCCATGTGCGCACATGAATCTGCGGGGCCTCAGGGTCGTTAAAGTCCCACAGCAAAAACAGCCAGCCATCATCCATATATGTATCGGTCTGCCATATTTGATGAAGAGTTACACCATAGATATTAGGCTTTGCACCATGCATCACCACTGAAATATGGTCGAACTCAACTTTTACATGCCTGTTTATATGGAATAAGTTTGTTAGCTTCGAAATGTATTGTTCTTTTGATTGCACGGTGTACTTTACCTTCTCTTCCATTCTCACTCCGTTGTCGCCTTTGGTCCTCTGTTTGATTACGCTACCTGTGATGATGAGGGCATCGTCGCTGTAAATCTGATTCAGAGCCTTGATATTCTTTTCGTTATAATAGCAGCGGAAGTCTTCCACCCATTTCAGGATTTCGCGGCGCTGGCGAGTGTCGACCACGCCACCGGGGCTGAACAGTATGCGCGACACATCCTCCTGATTTTCCCATGCAGGCTTAACACCGGTAATCACCCCGCTTCTGTTGAGGGATATGGTCAATTCCCGGTTAAGCGATTCATTGTAGGACGCATCGGTGGGTTTCATCGTTATGGGGATGGATCTTACCTGATAGCCTTGAACATCGTTGAGGCATTTCGAGATGTTGCCCGACTTGTCGCACACGAAACGCGCGTCCTCCCACAGTGCGCTTAAACGGTTTTTAGCCTCCTGCTCCATATTGATGGCCGAAAGGTTAAGCGCCGTGCCGCTGCGGCCCGCGCGGTCAATCTCGGTGAGCAGCGCCGAAATGTTGCTTTCCATGCGGGTTTTCAATGCGCCTGCCTGGATGGTGTTGGGCGAAAACTTGAAAGTGACCTGGGCCACGCCGTTGAAGCGGCACAGCATGGCCATTATCAGAAGTAGTAGTTTTATGGGTTTCATCGGTACCATACTATGACTTTGCAGTTTGAATAATTGGTTTCTGAGTCGGGGTTATTTGTGCGGTGGTTTATTCGGTTATGCGCGTTTTTAGGAGAGAGTATCGCCAGTATGCCGTACATCTCATCTATCAGTATCGTATAGGCATCGGCGGGCACATCGGCCGGCGATGTGCCGTAGCCGGTTTCCTTTATCAGTCCGCGGTTCTTGAAGCCGGAAAGGAATCCTTTAATCTCGGTCCAGTTATCCTGGTTGCACAGTGTTTCCAGAACTTCATTGGAAAACGGGCTGCTCATCGATGTCCCGGCATATCCCGAACGGTCGGGGGCACCGGAGGATTGGCCGGCCGGGGAACTCGTAGCGCTGTTGCCGGCGGGGAGGGACGGGGCCGGCGCGAACTGAGACACTACCTCGGAGCGTGAGCTACGCGTGATGGACAGCAGCCGGTCAATGGGCATATACACCACCACATAATACCGCTCCTTGTTCTTGCTTACGAGCTCCTGAACCACGGTTTGAATATCCGGCACTCCAAGCGCGTCGCATCCTTTTTCGGCACGCACTTCGTTGGCCACATTCAGTAGGTCCAGCAAGGCATTGTTATAGGCTATGGACTTGTCTTCATTGAAATCTTCGCCGAACACCATGCTTTCATCCATTTTCACCTCGTCCATCTGCCGCTCAATCTCATCCTGTGCCTTCAACACGGGAGGCATCACGACGGCTGAAATGAATGCGATAACGACTGCTATGAGGAATTTATTTGACATATTTTATCTTCTCTTTTTCAGTCTTTTTTACATAGGGAGCAAAAAGCTCATGCACGTTGTTTGTGGGAATGAACAGGCTGGCCCGGGCCCGGATGTCGCCCTTGCCGTTTATCACGTCTTCGGGCTTGCACACTATTTTGAGCGTGTGGTCGTAGCCTTTCCTCTTATTATACAGGAACAACGCCCCTTCCAGCACCCCGTTCTCGAATTTTTCCACACCCCAGAACGGAACACATCCGTCGGATTCACACATCGCCAGAAATTGGTCAAGCGCAACCGACACCTCATTCTTTTCGCCGTACTCATGTCTGAGGATTGAAATATTGATTTTTGTATTGCCGTATTTTTCAGATGGATATAAAAACAAATTGGCAATGGATTCCTTGGGCGAAGCGGCATCCCACACGGGATCGGTACCGTTGTCACTGAAATACACGTCGCGTGTAATGAGGCGGCTATGATATGCCGCCCCGGGGTAAACCGAGATATTAGCGCTATACGGTTCAAGGCGGCCGGCCTCGATTGTCTCGAATTTTGCCCTGCTGCCATTGTAGGAACGCAGTTTTGTGATAAAGTCTTCCTCGATATCGGTTCTTGAGCCCTTTGAATTAGTGTCGTAGCCCACCGGGATGGTGACGCTCACAGTCTTGCCGCCCAAATCCCAGGAGGCCGACATGGATTTGGAATTCATCGAATTCACGGAGCAGGACGAATCAGGCCCGAGTTTCTTGAAATCGGCTATCGTGCCCGATGTGATTACCAGCTTGTCAAAAGGTTCGTCGGAGATCCCCAGGCTCTTGGCAAGGAGCGCTTCCTCCATATAACCCAGCAGTTCCCTGTCCACCGACCTTTTCATATCTTCGGAGAACAGATTGAGCCCTATATGGCTTATAGCACCATTGTTCTTTACCACCCTCACGTCATAGCCGTTCACGGCAATCACGGTATCACAATCGGATGCACCGGAGATTGAGCCGTTGCCAACGTGTCTGGCCAGCATTTCGGGCGCATTTAAATTTTCGGCACGGCTCATTGAGCACACGACCGCGCATAGCAGTAATATCACGTATTTTCTCATGGTATTATCGTTTTAAGTAAATTACCGTAACTGTCGTAGAGTTTCCCGCTTACCAGGTGCCCGTTGTCGTAGGTGGCTATAAAGTAGTCGCCGGGATTTGCCTCGTAGGAAGTGCTCCGGTCCACGCGATGGGTGGCGCTGAACACGATTTTTCCTTTACCGTCGGGTTTCCCGCTCTTTATGCCTCCGGTCCATGTGCCGTAGCCCAGGCTCAACGTGCCTGCCGATACGGCGGCCGGTTTCACAGGCGCGGGCGCGGGCTTCGCGGGCTCCGGGGCGGGTTTCACAGGCGCGGGCTTCACTGGCTCCGGCGCGGGCTTCACTGGCTCCGGAGCGGGCTTCACTGGCTCCGGAGCTACGGGAGGCTCTACCTGCTCTATGACGGTATCGGGATGCTCCTCCCGTGGAGTATCCTCAGGCGCCGCGCCCTTTGCCCAAAGCATCAGCACGATAGCCACGGCACACACCGCTGCTATCGAATAGGCCACAACGCGGCCCCGCGACGGGCCCTTGCCGCCTTCTATGCCTATCACCTCGGTGTCCTTGCCGCCGTGGCTCTTCAGCCCTAAATCCGATTTAAGCACAGCCACGCATGAGCTGCGGTCTTCGTAGGACTTGTTCAGCCCCTTGCAGATGCCTTCCACAGCATCGGCCGGCACCTTTCCGGCCAGCGCCTGCCTGATTTCCGGCAGCCTGAGCTCGGCGGCGCTCTTGGGCGCCGTGCCCGTAAGGCAATACACCAGCGTGGCCGTCAACGCGTAGATGTCGGTGGCCGGCAGAAACTCCCTTACGCCCGCATATTGCTCAAGCGGCGAGTAGCCCTCGCTCACGCCCTGCACGCCTTTCGGCGACGTCTTGTCGCCGTTTTTCTTGAAATGCACGCTCAGCCCGAAATCTATCAGCACCGGCACCGTGCCGTGAAGCCCGGCATGAAGCATTATATTGTCGGGCTTGATGTCGAGATGGTTTATTCTGGAATTGTGAAGAAACTCCACCGCATCAAATATGGGCGCCAGCAGCTTCAGGGCCTCCTGATAGCCAAGCTTGCCCTTTGACTCTACGTAGGACGACAGTGACCGGCCGTTGATATACTGCATCACATAGTAGGCCGTACCGTTCATTTCAAACACCTCGTTCACCTTCACGATATTATCGTTTTGCGCGCCCAGGGCATGAAGTTTGCGCGCCTCGGCTATGAAATCGGCCTTGCTGCGCTCATATTCCGCCAGTTTCTCGTATCGGGGCACCACGCGCTCGTCCACCCTCATGCAGAATGCCCCGGGGAAGTGCTCCTTGATGGCAAACTTTGCTTCGGTAGTTACGTTGCCCACCCGCAGCTCGCCCATCACAAGATAGGTGATGCCGAAGCCCCCTTGCCCCAGCACTTCCACCACTCTGTACCTGGCGGCTCCGCTGTCCAGAACCGCCCCTTCATTTAATGAATTATCTGCTGCCATATTTTTATTTCCTTCTTAAGGGTCTTAATCTTCTATTAGTTATAATCACGATATTTTCAGCTGATTTTAGGGATTCCTGAGCCGAATGAAAATTATTTATTCGGATTGCTCCGCCAATCCTCATTATAATTTTCCATCGGCTCAGTTAGCTTACAATTCAAGAATGTGAATTTGCCGGAATCATGAGCAACATTAGAGCGCGAGGCGCAAGCCGAGGTTGTAGTTGCGATCGCCTGGAGCAAGGCAGTTGCGATTGGCCACCCGGCAGCTAGCGGCGGCGTAGTCCCAGCTACCGCCACGAAGGACGCGATCGGAGCTGTTGCGCGGTTGGCTGTACGAGCTGCTGTAATTATCAGCGCACCATTCCCACACGTTGCCGCTCATGTCGAATATACCCAGCTCGTTGTCCAGTTTTTGGCCCACGGGATGAGTGCGCATTCCGCTGTTTTCTTCGTACCAGGCCACCCGGTCTATATCATTGCTGCCGCTGTATTTATAGCCGCGTGAGCGCTTGCCGCCGCGGGCAGCGAATTCCCACTCCGCTTCAGTGGGCAGGCGGAAATTGCGCCCCGTGAGCCGGCTCAGCCTCTCGACAAATTCCTGACAGTCGTCCCAACTGACATTTTCCACCGCCAGATTAGGGCCTGGGAATTTAGATGGATTGCTGCGCATTACTGCTTCCCACAGCTGCTGCGTCACCTCGGTTTTGCCTATATAAAATGTGCTTACGTTTTCGTTGTGCACCGGCGTTTCGTTATTCCATCCATCATCGCTACCCATCATAAACGAACCTCCGTCTACGCGCACCATCTCGAAGGTGACGCCGTTGACATTGAATGTCTCGACAGCTGCGCCACCTGCCGACTCCTGAGAATCGGGCTGAGTGGTTCCGGGCACGCCGGCCTTGCGCTCAAGCTCCACAAACAGCTTGTTATCACGGTCTTCATCCACCACGAACCGGCTCCCGTAGCTTTCGTAGCCCGGAGCCACCACCATATAGGAGTGCTCGCCGGGCGACAGCTGTATTTTGGCCATGCCGTTCACTGTGGGATACTCCTTCAGGTCTACAGTGAGGATAGCATCGGGCGGAGTTATCTTGAAAGTTACGGTCTGGGCCTGGGCTCCCCCGCTCACCTTGACGCCATACACCTTTTTTGCCTCAAGCGGGCCCACCGGGTCGCCGTCGAAGCTAATCATCAGGGGAGTATAGTCGGCGTGCTTCATCTTCAGATACTTGGAGCCAGCCGTGACGTACACCCAGTATTCGCCGGCCTTGTAGTCCACGGTGCCTATCACGCTGCCCTCAAATTCGGCCCCGGCCTGCGGGAATGCCACCTTTACGAGCGCACAGGCATTCCCCGCCAAGTCGGCGCGGGAATACACCGACGCGCTCAGGTCGGTCTGCAGCAGCCTCGCCCCCTCGAGCCGCAGGTCCCGGGCCTGCGACGCGGGCCACGCCGCCATCAATAATATCAATATGCAAAGTCGCAGGAGTTTCATACCAGTTTCTTTATCGTTTTTCTTCTGTTGAGCGGATTTATTTCATTTCAAACCTGACAACGCTGTAGAATTCAGCCTCGTTTTCGGCTATTCCGCTTGTCATCTCAGCTCTCGTAGATAGCTGAGATGGGGAAACGCCGCACGATATCAAATATTTTTGAACATTCCCGGCTCGCTGTTGCAATATTCGTTGGTTTACAGCTGCCGAACCGGTAAAGTCAGGCTGACTGGCTAATATCAAGTATGACGCGTTTGGATTACTTTTCATCTTATGCGCCACATATTTAAGGATGAGCTTGTCGTCACGCCTGAGCGTACTCTCATCCAATCCGAAGAATATCATGGGGAACGCAACGGCCACATTTTTCAGATAATCGCTTTCATTCATCCCCAACTGATTGATCATCTTATTGAGAATTCTGCAATAATTACTTGATCCGGGCCCTTTCCCACACTGGCGGTAATACTTCTGAGCAGAAGACCAATTTATCGGCGTGCCTATGCCGTGCTGACACAATACAGCCAGGTCATTCTGCGCTACAGGATGCCCTTTCTCGGCTGCTTTCTCCAGCCACGCCACTGCGATATCATACTCATTATTATCATAATATTGGCCGGCCTTTTGGAATTCTTCCTCGCCGTCGGTCTTGGCGGCAGCCTCTCCGGGAGCTTCCCGGACCGGAGCTTCCGCCGGCGATGCCTCGGACTCGCGGGGGGCGGGGCTGGCTTCCGCTTCGAGCGGCGCGGCCGGGGCCGGGACGGTGTCGGGCAGGGCGGCCATTGAATCCGCCACGCATTGCGTGCTGTCGGCGGCCGGGGCAAGCGGTTCTTCGGCCGGCGCGTGGCCGCGGGTGAGGAATATCAGCCCGGCCACCACGGCAAGAAGCACCGCGGCGCAGGCTATGTAAAGAGCCGGGCGCTTGCGCGACGCTGCCGCCGTCAGGGCCGTGGTTTCCGTCGCTACGGGCTCCCGGGCAGGGACCGGCTTTACGGGCGTCTCCGCGGCGACGGGCGGAATAAGGCCTGCCAGCGACGCCGGGCGCTTGTCCGGCACGGCCGAGAGCGCCTGCAGCAGCCGCTCTTTCAGGGCGTCCGACATGCCGGGCACGGCCTCCGCCAGATACTCCGGCATATCCGCATAGATGAGCTCGGTGGACTTCCGGGGGTTGGCGCCCGAAAGGCAGAACAGCAGCGTGGCGGCCATAGCATACACGTCGGCCGCCGGAGAAAACTTCGTGATGCCGGCATATTGCTCTATGGGCGCGTAGCCGTCGGAGCAGCCCAGGATATTGATGGTGGACGTGGCGTTGCCCTTGTCGTCGTAGTGCTTCGACAGCCCGAAGTCGATCAGCACGGGGCGCAGCGAGGCGGTGCCGTCGGCGTTTTCCTCCTCGGTGATGATGATATTGTCGGGCTTGATGTCGAGATGCGTCAGGCGGCACGAGTGGAGATAGTCCACGGCGCCGGCCACGGGAGCGAGCAGCCGCAGGGCATCGTCTTCGGCCAGGGGGCCGTGCTCTTCCACGTAGGCCCTGAGCGATTTTCCCTCGAGATACTCCATCACGTAGTAGGCCGTGCCGTTGGCCTCGAACACCTCGTTGACCTTCACGATGGACGGATGGCCGTTGCCCACGCGCTGCAGCCGCTTGGCCTCGCCCAGGAAGTCCTTCATGGAATTTTCCACCGTCTCGCGCTGCTTGCCCAGGCCCGTGATGATGCGCAGGGTGTCGCTGTCGCGCTCGCAGTATTCGCCGAGGAAGTGCTCCTTTATGGCAAACCGCACGTTCACCGTGATGTTGCCTATCTTCCGCGCCGATGTCACGAGATAGGTGATTCCGAAGCCTCCGGAACCCAGAACTTTCACCACACGGTATTGATACTGCCCGGAACTGAGCACAGAACCTGCCGGCAGAGCATTGGGATGTTTCATGGATTACTGCTTGAACATGTTTTTTACGAAGTGTATGAAGCCCTTGCCGGCCGGCGCGGGCGCAACGGGAATCTCCGTCACCATCTCGCGGGGGGCATCCAAGGGCGCCGTGGCTGCCGCGCCGGCGCCATCCTCCGGCAGGGGGGACGCGCCGGCCATCTCGTCCATGTCGTGCACCACGTCGCGCACGCCTATGAGATAGGCGGTGTTGTTGTCGTCGCTGCCGCTGCTCAGCGCCTCGATGCGGCTCATCTTTTCGGCATCGCCGCAGCCGGAGCTCAGGATGCCGCACAGGCGCGCGTCGTCGATCTGATGCAGCACGCCGTCGGTGCACATGAAGAAGTAATCGCCGGCGTCGATGTCGCGGATCTGTATGGCCGATGCGGTCGTGGACTTGCCCGGACTGATGCAGCGGGTTATGATGTTGCTTTGCGGGTGGCCTATGGCTTCCTCGGGGGTGAGGTTGCCGGAATGCACCAGGGCGTTCACCAGCGAATGGTCTTCGCTGCGGTAGAGAATGCCGCTGCCGGGACGCACATGATAGATGCGGCTGTCGCCTATGTGGGCGCAGAACGCCCCCGCCGCATTGAAGCACACGAAGGTCATGGTGGTGCCCATATCGGTGGGTGCTCCGGCCGCCTGGTCCAGGCGGGCGTAGACCCTCTCCATGAGAGCCGCGAACTCAGGCGCGCCGAAGCTCCAGGAGGGGTCGAAGCCCTTCATGAAGTCGGCGGCAGCGCGGCACACCGTGGTGCTGGCCACCTCTCCCTTGTCGTGGCCGCCCACGCCGTCGCACACCACGAATGCCACACCGGGCCCCTGCGGCATATCCGCGTCGGGGAAGCGGGCGTCTTCCTGATTGGAGCGCTTTCCCTGCCGGATAAATGAATATGGCTGACTGAGGTGTATTTTCATCAGATATCTTTGTCGAAACGGAATTTTGTCTTTCCCAGCACTATCGTATCGCCGAAATTCAGCGACACGGTTTCTCCGGGCTCCATCCTCTGCTCGTTGTGGTAGACCGGATTCGTGGCCTTCAGCACGCTCAGCTTGAACGTGTAGCCCCGCGCGCTGAGGCCCACATCGATCTTTATCGAGCGGCGGGAAACCGTGCTGTCGTTCTTAATGGCGATATCCGGCATATCCGCCTCTTCGTGGCGCCCCACCGTGTGAGAGCCCGGGCCCAGGGGATAGCTCTTGCTGGTCCAGCGGCGCAAGAGCACGAGCTTGCCTTTTATCAGCGGAGTGGTTTCGTCAAGGCTCAGAACCTTTGTCTTCTCCCGCACGTTTGCCGAAATGCGGCCTTTGCACGCCGGGCACTGAAATTCCTTTCGCCCGGCCTTCTGCGAATTGATGCCTATCTCCTGCGTGCCGCAATGCGGACACATGAACTTATACATCTCGCCCACAATAAAATCGTCGCTGAGGGCAATTTCCTTGTTCGAGGAATTGTCCGGCCGCCCGGCGCCGGCCTCCGCGGCGGGAGCGGCAAAGGCATCCAGCCCCTTGAGATTCAGTTTTTTCCTGATATTGCAATAGGGGCACGTCACGGGATACACGCCGGATTTCGCCGGGCGCTTGAGCTTTATCGCTTTGCCGCATTCCGGGTTGAGGCAGCGGAACACCAGAATCGTATTATCGGCCATGGATCACGAAATCAGGTCGTTTGCTATCATATCGGCTCCGTAATCGTCATCATTGTCCGTGGCAGCCAGGTAGGTGGGGTCGGTGTAGACGCCCATCACGGCATCGTCCACCGTGAGGTTTCCGGCGCTCGCCATGCAGCCGCTTGAATCAAGCAAGGGAGTGCCACCGGCGTCGGTGATTATGTCAAACACACCGTCGTCGTCTACGTCCACCATCACGAGCTGGTTGCCTGCCGCATCGTGGAAAGACGCCCCTGTGTGGCTCTCTCCGTCGAGGGCGTAGACTGTGCCTATTTCATCGAAATTGACCACATCGGCCATGTCTATATCATCGGGGTCAATCTCGTCTCCGGCCAATATCGCATCGGCCACGTCATCGGGGTCCACCGCTCCCACGGAAGAAATTCCGCCGTCGGCCTCTCCGGCCTGAGACTCGCCTGCCGAGTCACCGGCTTGGGCGACATCTCCGCCGTCGGTCTCTCCCGGCTCCGGGTCTGTAGGTTCGCCGGGCTCTGCGACGTCGCCGGGTTCCACCACGTCGCCGGGCTCCTCAACGTCGCCGGGTTCTTCGACGTCGCCGGGCTCCACCAGGTCGCCGGGTTCTACCGGGTCGGGCACTATAGGGTCGGGCACTATAGGGTCGGGCACCATCGGGTCGTCAATATCTACCGGCGCCGGGCCTGCAGGATTCTGCACGCCGGGGGCGCCACCCTGATGCGGAGGAGCCGGCTGTTCCGGCTGTGGCAGTTCCTCCTCAGCAAGTCCATCCACCACACCGGCTTCCATAGCCATTGCTCCCGCCACTCCCATAGCACCGGCGGCTGCGGCAGTTGCTGCGTGGGAGGCGACATTGTTTTTCTTCCCGGAGTTGTTGCCGTTACCGGGATTGATTATCATCGTACTCATGTCTTGTAGTTTTAAAGATTGCGACGCAAATTTAATGTCAGACCACCCCGGGGAGCAAACAATCGCAGGTGTATCGTGTGAACCTCCGGGATTATTGTATGAAACCTGTTGTTTTAGACCACGGGCACTACCATTCGGCGATTACCTTGTCGTACATTCCCTCCGGTGCTATAAGCTGCGGATGCTGAAACTCGTTGCTTCTCTTAAGCACATCGGGGTATATGTACCTGAATAGTTCTATTACGGTTACGCGCCGGTCGTTGTCCTTGTCGGCACGTCCTCTCAATCCTTTCAGGAGTGCCTGCGTGAAGAAACCGGCACCCAGCATGGTACTCTCCACCGAATACTCCTGCGGGCGGCATGCCACGATAAAAGCCTGGTCGGGTTTGGCCCGCACGCTTTTCATCCATCGGGTGTCCGGCGCGCTGGCCGCCATGCTTCCGGCGTGGCACGCATCGATGAAACATATCTTCTCGCCGGCTGCCGAAGCTGCGAGCGTGCCCACGATATCGTCGTAGGAGATAGACCTGTCGTAGCCGCATATCGCGCCGGGCGCCCCATGGCCGCTGTAGAAAAACACTATGCGGTCGTCTTGCGTAGCGCGCCGGCAGATAGCCCGCAGTTTCTCGAGCACATTCGCCCGCGTCACATTTTTGCTCGTAAGCAGCGTGATATCCCGGGTCTGCGTCTCCATCACTTTCTTGAAGCGTTTCGCATCTTTTGTGGTCTGATGCAGGTTGTTGGCATCGTTGCCGTAGTTTGACACGCCCGTCACGAGCACATAGGTCCTCGCGCCTGCCACCACAGCCATCGCTGCCATAAACAATGAAAAAAGAATCCTCTTCATGCCTCACTTTGCCTTGCAGCGCGAGCACTGCATGTTATGTATGTCGAAATCGGAGACAGGGTAGCCGCACTTCGGGCACGTGAGCACCTTCTGCCGCCGCTGCTTCAGTGTCTTTAAGCCGTGCTGGTCGATACCGAAGAAATATCCCACTATGAGCGGGGCTCCGGCCATGGCGAAACGCGATATCCACAGATTCAGGCTGGCATCCTCCTTAAGCGCCGGCACCACAAACTGCGCGGCCACGCACAGGCCCATCGCCGCCGGCGACGTGAACTTCACTATTTTCATATTCCTGGCGTTGCGCCGCTCCATTTCTTCCTCCCGGGCTATCTGGTGCTTCAGCATTTTCTTCAGCTGCCTGAACTCGTAGGCGTACGACTCGTCGTCGGCGAGCACCCGATGGGCCATGAACACAAAACTGCTGTGCCCTTCCTGGCCGAGGCGCACCACGGTTTTCTCGTCTATCACCTTATTATATACCCTCTGGAAGTTTCCGTTGCGGTCCTTCACGTAGGTGCCGTTTCCGCTGTCCAGGTCTTCGAGCTCCCAACGGTTGTCGTCGTGCACCGTGATCTTAGCGTGCCTGCCGCTCACCCCCACCTTCTCGGCAGGAACAGCCACCGAAGAATCCGGGCTTCGCCCTATGATATACTCTGTTGCCATTATATGTCCGTAGTATAGCGTTTGATGTAAAATTCGTTGATTTTCTGCTTGTAATCCTTAAGCAGCGGTTTAGGCACCAGCAGCGAGTAGGAATGCTCGCCGCAATCCGAAAGAATGATTTTCTGCTTCAGAATACTGATTTCCGACAGATACGACTGGTTGATGATAAGACTTCTGCCCAGCCGCACGAAAGGCGACGGCTTATCCTTGGGCCACGTCATGCGGATGTATTCCTCCACCTTCGACAAGCCCACGGTCAGCAGATGTGTTTCTCCCATTATATAATTCATATGTGTATAATTGCCGTTGGCTTGAAAAAAAGCTATCTTTTCCAAGTCGATGATTAGCAATTCGTCGCGCGAGTTTAAACACAATTTGTACATAATCCGGGCTTTGTTTTGTTGATATCTCTTGATAAGAGATTTGGATGGTTTGTAAAGTGCTTGTACTAAGGAATAAATCGTTGTGGCGCCATGTGCCGGCTGCGCGGAGGGCAGCGATTCATGCGGCTTTGCGGCAAGGAAAAATGCCCGCTTTATTATTATATTTGTAAAAAATGGCCACTGAATTAACTGCATATCAGATTTTATTCCTAACTTTACGCTCACATAAGTATCTCTTATCAAGAGATTTGGATGGTAGCGCTTCCGGTGTGGGCTATATCGACGACAGAATCATGGAATTTGCATTGTCTACGGCCGCCGTATCGAGGCTGGCAAGATAGATGCGTGTCGTGGTCTCGCTGTCGTGGCCCATTCCCTCGCTTATGACACTCAGCGGGATGCCTTTTGTTCTTGCCGCCGACGCCCAGCTGTGACGCGCCACATAGAGCGTGAGCGGAATCGTCAGCCCCAGCATCCCGGCTATCGTCTTCAGGTTGTGGTTGATATTATATCCCGCGTTTCGGTAGGCATACAGTTCGTTTGCCCCGGCATTTCTGATAATGGGCAGCAGATATTGCGACTTGTTTTGCGGATATTTGTCGAGCAGCGCCTGCATGTCGGCTGTCCATTTGACGACCAGTCGCTGCCCGGTTTTCTTCCGGCGATAGGCTATGTAGCCGTTCACAAGATCGGATTTTCGGAGAAACGACATATCTATGAAACTCATGCCGCGCAACATGAAACTCATGATGAACATGTCTCTCGCGAAGTCCAGGCACGGCGCCCGCGACAGATCAAGCTCCCTTATCTGCTTTATCACGGACAGGGGCAACGCGCGTTTCACTGTCTTGTCCACCCCCGTGTAGACGCGCCTGAAGGGACGCCGGTTCTCGATCAGCTCATCCTCCACAGCCCTGTTGTAGGCCGCCCGCAGCACACGGTTGTAGAAGGAGATGGTGTTCGACGACACACCCCTCTGCCGGTGCCACGCCTCATATGCCTCCATCACTTCCGAATTAAGGCTGTCGAGCATCAGGTCTTTACCGCGCCGGAACTTCCGGAAGCTGTTGAGCGCCGCGGCATAGGTCTCCGAAGTTCTTATCTTTCCGTTCAGCCTCAGGGCCTCGGCCCGTCTGGCCATGTAGCCGAACAAGCTGCAAGTGGCGGCATAGTGACGGTATTCGGCCACTACGTCGGACACCCTGTAGGCCACGCCCTTGTTATCAAGCCTGCGGATGATCATGCCCAGGCGCTCCACATCGTCCCTCACCTGCTGCCGTATAGACAGAAGTTCCGCCTTCCGTTCGCTGTATTTGTCTATCAGTATTGCCGAGCGCACGGAGTCCCATTCCCGTACGTGCACATGACAATCAGATGATAGCGTGCACGACCTTTTCCCGTGCACCACCTGATAGTAGATTGTTCCCTCTCTGCCGGGCAGAGCCGGTGGCCGGAACCTTACATTAATCGATGCCATATTTTTCTCGTTTTAAAAGTTTCATGGACATCCTATATATACGGCCGGAAACAGAGTTGATTGAAAACAAATAGTCGTGTAGCAATTTTGTAACATAAAATAGTGGCGCTGGTGGCGCTGCTATTTTGTTGTTTTATAGGTGTTTATAAGTCTTATAAGATTTATAAGTCTTAGAAAGTGAAAAATTTTGAGAGATTTATGCAACTATTTTGTAACGGGTTTGTTAAATTTGCAAAGTCAAAACGAAACAACAACTCACAATTCTCAAATAACTCTCAAAATTCTCACACTATGAAAAAGTTCATCGTTCTCATC
>VIDP01258932.1_pt1 | contig 15056 bp, 7 predicted proteins | sample 5025131 | NCBI WGS metagenome assembly VIDP01 (sample SAMN11853144, study PRJNA449069) | gut metagenome | isolation source: stool from male vole | host: Microtus ochrogaster | place: USA:Florida | collected 2017
AGAAGCTGGGAGCGCATCCCTGTAAGAAGAATGGCAGAAAGGGAGTGTTCTTTGCAGTATGGGCTCCCAATGCGCAGAGCGTCCATGTGGTAGGAAGCTTTAATGGATGGCATACAGATACGCATCCCATGGAGAAGATCGGAGAAGGCGGTATTTATACAGCATTCATTCCGGGCGTGTCTGAGGGCGATCTCTATAAATATTATATTGTTACTCCGTCAGGAGAAGGTATTTATAAAGCAGATCCATATGCCAATCAGGCTGAGCTCCGTCCAAGCTCCGCTTCGATTGTTTGTGATATTACCAAGCTCAAATGGACTGATGATAAATGGCTGGGCGAGCGTGCCCAGAAGAATCTGTTCCAGTCGCCGATAGCAATCTATGAATGTCATATCGGTTCTTGGATGAAACATCCGGATGGAACGGAAGATGGATTTTACAATTATCGGGAGTTTGCGGATCGTATCTGCGAATATCTGGCAGAGATGCAGTATACCCATGTGGAATTGATGGGTATTGCGGAGCATCCTTTTGACGGCTCCTGGGGATATCAGGTAACAGGCTATTATGCACCGACTGCAAGATACGGTACGCCGGAGGATTTTGCTTATCTGGTTAATAAGCTTCATAATAAAGGAATCGGCGTTATCCTTGACTGGGTACCTGCGCATTTTCCGAGGGATGCCTTTGGACTTGCGGAGTTTGACGGAACCTGTCTGTATGAACATCCGGATAAGCGTCTGGGCGAGCATCCTGACTGGGGAACAAAGATTTTTAACTTTGGCAAGAATGAGGTAAAGAATTTCCTGATTGCCAATGCATTATTCTGGATCAATGAGTTCCATATTGACGGTCTCCGTGTAGATGCGGTTGCATCCATGCTGTATCTGGATTACGGACGTCAGGATGGACAGTGGGTAGCCAATAAATATGGCGGCAATGAGAATCTGGAAGCAATTGAATTCTTTAAGCACCTGAATTCCGTAATTCACGGATTAGGCAAAGGCATTATGACCATTGCAGAGGAATCCACCGCATGGCCGAAGGTTACGGCGGCGCCGGAGGATGACGGTCTTGGCTTCACCTTTAAATGGAATATGGGTTGGATGCATGACTTCTGTGATTATATGAAGCTGGATCCGTATTTCAGAAAGAATAACCACCATAAAATGACATTCGCCATGAGTTATAACTGCAGTGAGAAATATATTATGCCCCTTTCCCATGACGAGGTGGTACATCTGAAATGTTCCATGGTCAATAAAATGCCGGGATATACGATTGATAAATATGCCAATCTCCGGGCAGGCTATACCTTTATGTTCGGACATTCAGGAAAGAAGCTTTTGTTCATGGGACAGGAATTTGCCCAGGAGCGTGAGTGGAGCGAAGCAAGGGAGCTTGACTGGTTCCTGCTGGGTGAAAAATTGAATATCGGCATGAAGGATTTTGTGGCAGAGCTGCTGAAGTTATATCGGAAGAATCCCTGTCTGTATGAGTTGGATGACAGTTGGGATGGATTTGAGTGGATCAATCCCAATGACGCGGACAGAAGTACCTACAGCTTTATCCGCAAATCTGCAGACGGTAAGAACAACATGCTGTTTGTTCTGAATATGACCCCGATGAAGCGGGAAGAATATTATGTCGGTGTTCCGAAAAAGGGTAAATATAAGCTGGTGCTGAATAGTGATGAGGAGCGCTTTGGCGGACTTGGCCATGAGCTTCCGGCAGAATTGAAGGCGATCAAGATGGAGTGTGACAAAAAGGATTACGCTATCAAATTTGATCTTCCGCCTTACGGAGCAGCGGTTTATAAGTTCTAAAAATGAGTGCTGTATAATGACCGCAAACAATCATAATGATTTAAGAAAACGCCTGACAATGGTTGTCGGGCGTTTTGCATTTATCTTTTCAGATGGCAAGCTGCACAATAATAATCTGTGCATGTGCCGCTGTACGAAAATAAGAAATTCTAAACATTCCTAATTTAAGTTGTGAAAGGCGGACGCAAACGGGGCAATTCGCCATCCATGGCTCAGTTGCCCCTTTTCGGAACATCGTGTTCCGAAATTGCTGGGTATTGGAAGGACTGTTAAGAATTTCTAATTTCCTTCCAATGCACATGCACAGATTATTATTTGCGCAGCTTGCCGCTTCAAAATTTAAAAGGTGCTTTTGATTCCCAAATTTTATTGAGTGTTAAGTTGGGCAAGGTTATGACCGAAATATAATATAGCTCGCGTAAAAAGGAATAGAGAGGAATCATCATGAATATTCAGAGAAATCAGAAGGAAATGGAACAATATGCCGGGATGCAAGACGCTCAGGGAATGCATGGCGGTCATGTACACGGCAGTCATAACGGCGCTGCCCGTGAAGCCGGTGGAAGCGTCCATAAGGCGGGCAGCCGGGGATTCAGCGTAGATTTTTCCGGAGGCTTGCCGGGCAATCAGGCATATGATAAACAGGGAAAAACGATGGAAGACGTCATGGCGGAAGCGGCGGCAACCGACGTTTCTTTACAGAAAGATTATATGACGGTGATGTCCAATTCCATGTCTGATGAGGATTTTGCGAAATTATCCGAGGAGGGCTATGATCCCGGAGTGATGGAACCGGAAGAGGCGGTTACCATAGTAGATACGATTAAGGCGGAGCTTGCGGAGTCCGGGACAGTCATTGCCGGTTATAATGATGATATTGATGTTGAGACATTAAAGAAGATCACGGGAAGCGAAGTGCGGGCACAGGAGATCCTTGATGCATTTCATCAATATGATATTCCGGTGACGGAAAAGAATGTACAGGACGCGCAGGCTGCCATGGAGATGGCGGAGCAGATAACAAAGCAGCTGCAAAACAGTACAAAAGAGGATCTGGAAGGAGTGAAGAAGTATCTCCTCGAAAATCATCTTTCCCCTGTTTTAGAGAATCTGTACCGTGCCGTATATAGTGGCTCCCATGATGCGGACGTGCAGGGAAGGGGATATTTTGCGGAGACGACAGGCGGATATTATGGACGAAAGGCAGATCAAATGGATGTTTCCGCGCTACAGGCTTCTATGGAGAAGGTCATCAAGGAAGCCGGTTATGAGGTGACGCAGGAATCCTTACAGGATGCAGCATGGATGGTGGAAACAGGTCTTCCGTTGACGGCTGAGTCATTTGCGGAATTAAATCATATCAATCAGGTGATCAATGAAATCTCACAGGATGGAAGGACAGCGAACGTCACAGATTTTCTTGGTCAGGAATCCCTGCTGGAAAAGGCAGTGCGCGTGGAGCAGGAAGCAGCTGCAATCACGGACGCAGCGGTGGATAAAGTTGTTGCAGATGGAGACAGACTGGATCTTGCGCATTTGACGGCAGCGCAGGAGAAGATAGAAAGCGAAACGGCGGAACAGAAGAATACCCAAAGCGATACGGTGACGCAGCGCGAGGCGCAAGGGGAAACGGCAGGACAGGCGGACGCATCGGATCGCTCCGTTTATGCCCGCCGTCAGATGGAAGAGGTTAGGCTTTATATGTCGGTACAGGTCAATTACCGCTTATTGAAGCAGGGGATCTCTATCGATACGACAGAGCTTTCCGCTCTGGTGGAGAACTTAAAGGCAGCAGAGCAGGAGATCCAGAGGGTTTTATTTGGCAGACCGGGAGAAGGCAGCGATACAGGCAGTGGCGCAATGAATACAGGCGATGTAGCGATGACTTCCATAAAGGAAATGTCTGCATTATTTCAGGAGACCATCAGCAAGGTCCGGGCGATTCCCGGTATGCCGGTGTCGATTCTTGGCGAACTGCTGCAGGAAAATAAAACGGCCTTTTCACAAAATGTTACTGTGGAAATGGTCTATGAGACCGGCACAGCAAGACAAAGCGTTTACGCAGCCATGGAGGAAAGATACGAGCCATTGATGACGGCGCCGATGGCTGAATATGGCGATTCCATAGAGAAAGCATTCCGCAATGTAGATGATATCCTGCAGGAGTTGCATCTGGAAACAACGGAGGGTAACCGGCGCGCCGTAAGGATTTTGGGATATAACGGCATGGAACTCAGTGAAGAAAATATTTGTGCGGTAAAAGAAACATATGCTACGGTCAGCAGAGTAATCGATAAAATGACGCCCGCTGCTACCTTGGATTTGATTAGAGAAGGCGTCAATCCGCTGACGATCTCCATGGAAGAATTGGAAAATCATCTTGCTGACAGGGACGGCGGTTCTCAGGAAGAAATGGAGAAATACAGCCGTTATCTGTACCGTTTGGAGCAGAGAAATGAAATCACGCCGGAAGAAAAAGAAAGCTATATCGGTATCTACCGTCTGCTGCATCAGGTGGAAAAACGGGACGGCGCAGCGATTGGAAGCTTATTAAATCAAGGCGCGGAGATCAATTTTAAGAATCTTCTGACCGCAGTCAGAAACCATAGACGCGGCAGGATGGATTATCAGGTGGATGATGATTTTGGTGCGCTGAAAGAAGAGATCGCGGGAGAAGGCGGCTATCGCAATTCCATCACAATGGCGATCGAAACGGCGTATCGCGGGCAGGGAATGGCGGAAGAAAATAGCAATGCAGGAAATCAGGAAGAAGATGGCGGCAGCAGATCCTATGCAAAGAGTCAGGAAGAGGACGGCAGGGTTGCATATTATCAGAAGCTTGCCGGTGATATCAAGGCAGGATTGATGCCGGAGGCGGTATCGGAGGTATTTAATACTGGCGATATCAGCTTGGAAGCGCTTTACGATAAGCAGCAGGAAATGGCGAGGACACAGACGCCGGAGGCGGAAAGAACAGATCATGCTTATCTGAGAGAGCAGGCGGCAGAAATCAGGATGGCGGCGGAAGTATCTGATCAGGCAGTATCGATGCTTTTATCGTTCGATATGCCTGCGACATTAGATAATCTTGTGGCGGCTGACAGCCTGTTATCAGACAGGGGCGGCATGGCAGGACAGGTGAAGAAGCAGGCGGCATATCTGGATGGACAGAGAGCGGCTTCCGCATCTGAAATCGGTTCTGATGAGGCATCTGAAACAGCAGAAAATATAAGCGGTTTATTGGACGGCGCTTTTAAAACAACAGACGGAGCGGCGGAAAGTATAAGCGGCTTATTGGACGATGCCATCAGCAGCCTGCAGGAGCATTTTACGGACAGCGTCAGCGCAAAAGAAGCCTATGAGCGTCTGGCGGATCGGATGGAGGAGATCCTGACGGTAAGCGCACAGCAGCAGACAGACAGGATCGATGTAAAGGAGATCAATCTGGCATGGAAACAGGTTTCTGTTGCAAGAAATATGGCGAGGGAAGAGTGCTTTGAGATCCCGATGGAGATCGGAGGCAGGATGACTTCCGTCAATGTGCGTCTCTGCCACAGCAGCACCATGGAGAATCATGTAACGATTACCATGGAAACAGAGAACTTCGGCAAGGTCTCCGCGTTGTTTGAGGGGGATACGATGTCAGGCTATATTGTCTGCGACAGGTCAGACGGTCTGGCAGCTCTGAAACAACAGGAAAATGCATTTCAGGAGGAGATGCAGGCAAGGGATCTGCCGCTATCGGAAATAAAATTTATTCAATCTGACCGTGTAGATATTAATTATTTTGCGGAAAGAGCCGATGATATTAATAGAACAGGGATGTCGTCAGAAAGATTATATCAGACAGCAAAGACATTTATGAAGGTATTTTTAAGGGATGCTGTCTGACAGTTGTAAATGATGTCATGGAGGATGCCATTTGCGGAGAAAATACGTCAATAACTTCGTTAATAACTTCGTTATAGTAATTGCGGGGTATAATAGGTGCATCTATGTATCTTGCAATGAACGGATGGAGAATCGATGTTATGGCATTATCAGTCAAAGGATAAGAAAGTAAGGACATAACAGAGAAGCATCCAATGACGGAACCATGTAAAACAGAATTTACAAACTGAAAGGATACAAGATTATGAAGATCAATTACAATGCGACAGCGATGATGGCGAACAATACCCTGAACAGAACGGATAATAAACTGACAGCAGCCATGGAGAGATTGTCCTCCGGCTTAAAGGTCAACCATGCGAAAGACAATCCCGCAGGTCTTGCGATCGCCAGTCGTATGGATTCCCAGATCAGGGGTATTAAAGTAGGAACCAACAACACAAATGACGGTATTTCCGTGGTTGAGACGGCGGATGGTGCGCTGAGTGAAATTTCTGCGATTATCCAGCGTATGAGTGAGCTGTGTGTTCAGGCAAGCAATGATCCTAAGACAGATGGGGACAGAGAGATCATTGATAAGGAGATTCAGCAGTTAAAGCAGGAGATAGAGCGTATTGCAAGAGATACGGAATATAATGGTATGCCACTGTTAGACGGTTCCTTTGACCTAAAGGGTTATACCAATAATCCTGATGTTAAGATCGGGTATTATTCCGATGAAGTGCGGCAGGGAGATTATAAAATTGATTTGACCGGATTAATTACAATTACTGAAATCGACGGTAAAAAAGTAGGTACGGTTGATCAAAGTGTATTGAAAACTAATTTGACCGGTTTCCCGACAACGGGACTTATGGCAAAAGTCAATGAAGATCTTGATGAGCTTACCATAACGGCGGACGGCGATTTTGAAATGAACATTAGGGCTGATTTTACAACGGTTACAGGTGGTGAAGTTGACATTGATATCACTCAGATCGGCGCCATGAAGATCCAGATCGGTGCCAATGAAGGTCAGGAGCTGGGCATCCGTATTCCGAAGATCAGCTTAGAAGACATGGGGATAGATAAGCTGACTGCCATTAGGACATATAAAGAGGATGGCAGCATGGATATAGATGGTCCGCAGGAAGGCATTGAAAGTACAAAGAAAGCGTTGACTTATATTAACTCTGTGCGTTCCCGTCTGGGCGCATACCAGAATCGTCTGGAGCATAATGCTTCAAGTAACGATATCTCCGAAGAGAATATGACGTCTGCTTATTCCCGGATCATGGATGTGGATATGGCGGAGGAAATGACGGAATATACAACTCAGCAGGTATTATCGCAGGCGGGCATTTCCATGCTGGCGCAGGCAAATGAGCGTCCGTCACAGATCTTACAATTGCTGCAGTGATTGTAATACTCCTTTTCCGGAATGACACCATTGTTGGATAAAGACGGAAAACCAATCATTTCTCCGATAAGGGAGTAATAAATAAAAGAGATTGTATAAGACGAAGTAAAAAAAGAAACAGAATAAAAGATAGCAACAGAATAAAAAGAAAATATTAACGAAAATATTAACATAGAAAGGATTCACAATATGACAAGCGAAAAAAAACAGGAATTTACCCTTCGGATTTCACAGGCTAATAAAACGGAGCTGGTTGTTATCTTATATGATATGTTTCAGGCATATCTTGAGGATGCGGAGCAGGCGGAAGGAGAGGAATTCCACAATGCCATCAGTCATGCAAGGGCAGTGCTGAATGAATTGATTGAATCCTTGGACATGGAATATGAGATTGCAAAGAATCTTTACCAGATCTACCGATATGTAGAGCGCCTGTTGATACAGGCAGACGTCCGCTTGGACAAAGAACCGTTAAAAGAGGTATCCGGTCATATAAGTCCGTTAAGGGATGCATATGCTACCGTAAGCAAAGAGGACGATTCCCCATCCGTTATGGAAAATACGGAGGTTGTTTATGCAGGCATGACCTATGGCAAATCAGACCTTAATGAAAACAATGCGGGAGACGCTTCCAAAAGGGGATTTTTGGCGTAGGGAGTGGGCATATACCACAAAAATACAAAATAGCAAAGAGTGAGAGCATCTATCAAAGTGGTAGGTGCTTTTATTATGTTACGGGAGACTGTGTAAATAATATATATGCAGAGAACGTGAATGATGTTTATATAAAGTATGTAGTAAAATTATTTTACTGCCATCTCTATAATTAATAAATTTTTAAGAAAAAAGATTTTGTAGTTGCGAATAAACATTCTCAAAAAATAATAATTTATAATATTCCTCCGCATAAGTTTCGGAGAACAATGGCTTTTATAGAGGGATAATTTCTAATGGGTAATGGTGAAATTGTATTATTTGAAACTACTGATAAAGAAATAAAATTGTCAGTGCATATTGAGCAAGAAACAGTTTGGCTGACAAAGGAACAATTGGTAAAGCTGTTTAAACGGGATATATCCGTAATTTCACATCATATCAACAATATATTTAATGAAGAAGAGGTAGAAAAAGAAAGCAATTTACTTTATTTGCAAAAAGCAAATTCTGATAAACCCGTCGCTTATTATTCTTTAGATGTAATCATTTCTGTGGGCTATCGAGTGAAATCCAGACGTGGCTTAGATTTTCGCAAATGGGCCAACTCGGTTTTGAGGAAGTACATACTCCAGGGATATGATTTAAATAATAATCGTGTCAATCAGCTAGGGGAAGTGGTGCGGATGATCAGACGCACACAGAATGAGTTAGACAGTCAACAGTTGCTTGAGGTTATAGAGAAATACAGTGAAGCGTTGGAATTACTGAATCTTTATGAACACCAAAATAGGACGCCACCGACAGAAAATACGGATCTCTATAAACTCTCTTATGAAGAATGTTGGAAGATTATTGCAACGATGCGATATGGAAATGAATCTGAGCTTTTTGGAAAGGAAATGGATGATTCATTTAAAGGCAGCATTGGAAATATTTATCAGTCATTTGGAGGACAAGAGATTTACCCGACATGGGAGGAAAAAGCTGCGCATTTACTATACTTTGTTACAAAAGATCATAGCTTTTTTGATGGAAATAAAAGAATTGCAGCGACGATGTTTCTCTATTTTCTTTATCAAAACAAAAGGCTTTTTGTTGACGGAATGAAATTGATAGATAATTATTCTCTTGTGACTCTTACAATCCTAATTGCTGAATCCAAGTCGGAAGAAATGGAAATGATGATAAGTCTTATATTGGATTGTTTAAAATAAGATAAAAAAGGCAATGTTTTTATGTAGCGAAGCATGGAATGTATTTATGAGAAGAAATAGTTCAGAAGGAAAGAAAATGAAATAATATAAATTTTGATGAAAAGTTAATATTCTTGCTTGGTATAAAACTAAAAATATAAAATTGAATTCAAAAAGCATATTTCGGCTAAAATTAATTTAAAATATAAATTAGCCGAAATATGCTTGCTTTTTATTTGGCTTTCGGCTAATATTTAATTAAATAGAATAATAGCCGAAAGAGGGTTGAAATATGAGCTATATAACAAGAAGCTTGGAGAATGTAATCAGTCAGGTTACAAAAGAATATGCGGTTGTATTAGTTACCGGATCGCGACAGGTTGGTAAGACTACAATGCTTCAGAAGTTAATGGAAGGGACTGACAGGGGTTATGTTACATTAGACGATTTGAATGAAAGAAATATTGCGAAGACGGATCCGGAGTTATTTTTGCAGCTGCACAAGCCGCCTGTGTTGATTGATGAGGTGCAGTATGCGCCGGAACTGTTTCCTTATATTAAAATGCATGTGGACAAAAGTCATGAGCCGGGTGCATTCTGGTTAACCGGTTCACAGGTGTTTAAATTGATGAGAGGCGTGCAGGAGTCTTTGGCTGGAAGAGTTGCAGTACTTTCGCTGACATCTTTATCACAGGCAGAGATATGCAATGGTCGAATGGAACCATTTACAGTCGATCTGGATGCACTTTCAGTAAGAAGTAAAGAAAGGAAACCGGCTGATACCAGAGATATTTATGATCGGATTTTCAGAGGATCTATGCCTGCTATCGTAAGTGGTCAAAACAGCAACAGTCAGATTTTTTACAGCAGTTATTTAACCACTTATATTGAACGTGATGTGAAGGAATTGTCCAATGCTATTGATTCATTAAAATTTTATAAGTTTATCACTGCGGTAGCGGCAAGATGCGGTCAAATGCTTAATGTTGCGGATATTGCAAGAGACGCAGAAATTAATCAGACGCAGACAAAGAGTTGGTTGGGAATTTTGGAGACATTGGGAATCATATTTTATCTCCATCCGTATTCCAATAATCTGTTGAAGCGTCTTGTAAAAACGCCGAAGTTATATTTTTACGATACCGGTTTGGTTTGTTATCTGACTAAATGGAGTAGTGCGGAAACCTTGGAGAGCGGCGCCATGAATGGGGCTATCTTGGAAAACTATGTGGTTGCTGAGATTGTGAAGACCTATTTGAATAGTGGAAAGGAGCCATATCTGTACTATTATCGCGACAAGGATGCTAAGGAAATTGATATTGTTCTGGAGCATGACGGCGTGCTTAATCCGATGGAAATCAAAAAGACTGCAAATCCGGGAACAGAGTTGATCAAAGTATTTGATTTGTTGGATAAGTCATCTGCAATTCGTTCCAAGGGAGCGGTTATCTGCATGAAACCGGAACTTAGCGCGATTGACAGGGATCATTATATTGTGCCGGTTTGGATGATTTAAAAATGTTGAAAACATATTCCATCCGGCAGATTGATGTTATATAATATACGCGAAAGCAATGATGCAATGAATAGGGCGAAGCCCGTGAATGGAGCATTGCGGATACTGCGGATATGGTATAAAAAATAATAGTGTCAATACAAATCAGAAGATGCAGGAGAAACCAAATATGAAGAAACAAAAGTCGTTACAAGAAATTATTTATGCGTTTTTTCTTTTAACAGCCATGATCCTTTTGTTTTTCTGGTTTACGGAACAGAACAGCAGACGGACAGAGGAGCAGAACAGGGATTATGCGGCGGATTCTGCACAGTTGAAGTCTGAGCAGATTGATGAGGAACTGAATAATGCCTTGAGCCAGATCAAAGCCTATGCATACTTTTTAGGAGAAGGTCTGACGGAACCTGTGATTACGACACAGATGCTTGAACAGATGGAAGAAAACTCCACGTTTGATGCTATTTTGTTTACGGATCTTAACGGTGAGGACTTTGCTTCTGATGGTCGGACGACTGACGCGGCGGAGCGGGAATCATACAATAACGGTATCCGTGGAAACAGCGGCATTGAGATTATATTTGATTCTTATTTTTTTGACGAGACAATGGTATGCTTTTATGCGCCTGTCCGCTTTGAGGGACAGATCATCGGAGTGCTGCGGGGCGCTTTTCTTGCCGAGGAATATTTGAGAAGTATGCTGGGTACCACATATTTCGGGGAGGAGGCACAGGTATTTTTGTGTACGCCGGATGGCAGTATTATTGCCAGCTCTGACAATACGGTTTATGAAGGACATCTTCTTGATATATTGATGGAAATGGGTATGATTGACCAGAATGTTGCAAATCAAGTCAATCAGATCTTTGAAAATGGCGGAGAGGGTGCTTTTATATGTGATTCTTCCAGTAAGACAGATAATATTTGTATCAAAAATTTGCCGAAAAACTCTTATGTTTTCGTGCAGACATTCCCCCAAAATGTTACACAGAGAATGATTGTTGCAGAAAATCTGGTGGGAATCCAGCTGGAGGTTATGTTGATCATACTGTTTGCGGCCTATATTATTTTTATACTTATTCGTGCCGGACGTAATCGGAAAGTGTTGGAGAAAGAAAATCGGGAGATGGGATATATTATAAGCGGTGTCAACACGCTGTTTACACGGTTTGCCATGGTTGATTTTGAGAAGGACACCTATCAGTATCTGGCGGGAACAAAACCTGAGGGTACGGAAATCGAAGAAAGCGGAAATTATCAGGATCTCGTGGATTATCTGGCTAGCTATGTGGAAGAAAGCGGTCGTCAGGAGCTTATTGATTTTATTGATAAAGAATCCATTGTCAAAGCAATGTCAAATCAAAACGACCTGCGGTTCGAAAGCTGTGTGATAAAGGATGGGCACTTTGAATGGGAACATGTAAATATTATCTGTCTGGAAAGAAAAGATGATATCGCTTCCAAGGTTTTGTTCATACGCCAGAATGTAACGGAGCTGAAGCAAAAAGAACTGCGTATCCAGGCGGAAAGAGCGCTTGCCAACCGTAAGGAAAGACAGTACCAGATAGCGCTCATGTCCAACTCCTTATGCAGCTTTGAGTTTAATCTGTCACAGGATCTTATTGAGCAGGATATTATCAGGACGATCAACGGACAGAAAATATCACTCCTTGAACGGGTGGGATTGACAGCTCCTTGTAAGATCTCAGAATATTTTGAAAAATGGAAACAGTTTGTTTTGGAGGAATCCATAAAAGAGTATTCTGACACTTTAAATACAGAGAATCTGACCAACTGCTTTGATCAGGGTGTCAGAGAAGCGGTAGCCGAGTATTGGGAAGAAAGCTACGAGCAGAACCAGATGTGCGTGCGCCAGTCTCTTATTATGACCAAGGATGAAACAACAGGTGACATTATGGTTATGGTGATATCGAAAGATATTACGGAGCAGGTCAGGAAACAGAGGGAGCAGACGCTGGCTCTTCAGGATGCACTGATGCAGGCGCAGCATGCCAATAAGGCTAAGACTACATTTTTGTCCAATATGTCCCATGACATCCGTACCCCTATGAATGCTATCATAGGATTTTCGACCATTGCCGTCAGCCATATTGACAATAAGGAACAGGTTTTGGACTGCCTGCAAAAGGTTCTTTCGTCCAGTAACCACCTTCTCAGCCTGATCAATGATATTCTTGATATGAGCAGGATCGAGAGCGGAAAAGTACAGATCAAAGAGCAGGAGTGCAATATTTCTGAACAGATGCATAATCTGGTCAATATTGTCCAGCCTCAGATCAAGGCAAAACAACTGGAATTATTTGTCGATACCTTTGATGTTACCAATGAGGATGTCATCGCGGATCCGTTGAAGTTAAATCAGGTATTTATCAACCTGTTAAGCAATGCAGTGAAATATACGCCTGCCGGAGGTACGGTTTCCTTCCGGATCATGCAAAAGACCACGTTCCGGCACGGATACGGTGATTATACATTTATTATTAAGGACAATGGCATAGGAATGTCCCCGGAGTTTGTGGAACATATCTTTGAGCCTTTTGAACGGGAGGCTACAGTGACGCAGAGCGGTATTCAGGGAACAGGGCTGGGCATGGCCATTACCAAAAATATTGTAGAGATGATGAACGGCACCATCAGCGTTGAGAGTGAGCCGGGGCAGGGCAGTACATTTACGGTAGAATTGGAATTAAAACTGCAGGATACGGAAAAAAATGCGGAACAGATTAAGGAACTGGAAGGATTGCGGACGCTGGTTGTGGATGATGATTTCAATGTCTGCGACGGTGTCAGCAGGATGTTGAAACAAATTGGTCTGCGTTCCGAGTGGACGACTTCCGGTAAAGAAGCGGTATACCGCGCAAAGAGCGCCCTTGAGGAGGGTGATGCCTACCATACGTTTATTATTGACTGGCAGATGCCGGGTCTTAGCGGATTGGAAACTGCCAAAAGGATTCGGGATATCATCGGCAAAGAGGCGGCCATTATCATTTTAACTGCATATGAATGGACGGATATTGAGGAGGAAGCAAAGACTGCAGGGGTTACCGCATTTTGCGCTAAGCCTTTGTTTATGTCCGATTTGAAAACGGCTCTGCTTGCTGCTAATAATCTGATGGAAAAACAGGAGGAAGTTCCGGAATGGACTCTGGCCAATTTCGAAGGGAAGCGTATCCTTCTGGTGGAGGATAATGAATTAAACCGTGAGATCGCGCAGGCAATCTTAGAAGAAGCCGGTTTAATTGTAGATACAGCGCCGGATGGGACAGATGCCGTAGCAATCATGGAGAAAGCGGAAGAAAGTTATTATGACGCGATTTTGATGGACGTACAGATGCCAACCATGGATGGTTATGAAGCTACCAGAACCATCCGTAGACTTCCAAGAAATGATGTGAATAATTTACCTATCATTGCCATGACGGCCAATGCATTGGAAGAGGATAAGGAGGCGGCACTGATGAATGGAATGAACGCCCATATTGCCAAACCCCTCGATATGAATGTTTTCATGTCCGTGCTTAAGAAATTTCTTAATTAATAAGTAGTGTGCCGTGTTGATATCTTACTTAGGGAAGTACTAATTAAAACAGTGCTTCCCTAAATCTATTATAAGTTTCCGGATGATTCCAGCCAGAAATTTTTTCAATTGTTACAAAAAAGTGCGTACTTTTCTAATTAGAGATCATGGATTACAATAAAGTTGCAGTCGGGTATGAAGTATGCGGCGGAGGCTGCTGTACAGACTGTAAGGAAATAAAAGGAACAGACATACAGCAAAATGACTGCTCTGACATGGAAAGGTGGTATTTAATGATTTCAAAAAATTATTCATCAGAAATGGAAAGACTAAAAGAGGAATTAAAAGCTGCTGATGCAGTGGTGATCGGTGCGGGCGCGGGGCTTTCCACATCGGCGGGATTTGTATATTCCGGGGAGCGTTTCCGGCAGTATTTTTCGGATTTTGAAGAAAAGTATGATTTCCATGATATGTATACAGGAGGATTTTATCCATACCGGACGCCGGAAGAATATTGGGCCTATTGGAGCCGTTACATCTTTATCAACCGATATATGGATGCGCCGAAGCCGGTATATCAGGAATTATTTGAACTGGTAAAGGATAAGGACTATTTTGTCATCACGACAAATGTAGATCACTGTTTTCAGAAAGCGGGCTTTGATAAGAAACGGCTGTTTTATACCCAGGGAGATTACGGCTTGTTCCAGTGCAGTGAGCCGTGCTGTCAGGAGACATTTGAAAATGAGGATATTGTCCGTGAAATGATGGAAAAGCAAAAAGATATGCGGATACCAGAGGAACTTCTGCCTGTATGTCCGCACTGTGGGAAACCGCTGACTATGAACCTGCGTGCTGACGGAAGTTTTGTGGAGGATCAGGGATGGCATGCGGCAGCAGGGCGGTATGAAGAATTTCTGCGTACAAGGAAGAATAAGCGGATTTTGTTTTTGGAACTTGGCGTTGGTTATAACACTCCGGGCATCATTAAATATTCTTTCTGGCAGATGACTGCCAGAAACAGGAAAGCGGTCTATGC
>VIDP01361023.1_pt1 | contig 14875 bp, 14 predicted proteins | sample 5025131 | NCBI WGS metagenome assembly VIDP01 (sample SAMN11853144, study PRJNA449069) | gut metagenome | isolation source: stool from male vole | host: Microtus ochrogaster | place: USA:Florida | collected 2017
CTCAAAGTTAATCATTGCCAAACAAATAGCCACGCTATCAGCCTCCATTTTGACCCATAGCGTGGCGTTTTACGATTTTTGAGCCTTTTCAGCCTCCATTTTGACCCATAGGTCAAATTTTACCGGCATCCATATCTTTGGATACACGGCGAGAATATGTTACCTTTGCGACATAAAGCCATCTTGTAAATGAGAAAAAAAGAACAACTCAACTCGATAATCGAGATATGCCCCGTAAGAAACGTGGTGGCCCGTTTCGGTAACAAATGGGCCCTGCTGGTCATACTCGTCATCAGCGAGAACGAACCTATACGCTACAACCAGCTCGGCCGCAATATACCGGATATATCATCTCGTGTGCTGTCAAACACCCTCCGCACCCTCGAAGCAGATGGCCTGATACGGCGTACATTATATCAGGAAGTGCCTCCTAGGGTCGAGTACTCGCTCACCGATACCGGACGCTCGCTCGTACCCATCATCCTCCAGCTCACCGAGTGGGCCCAAAACAACATGAAGACCATCATCGACCACCGCAACGCCCACGAGGGCTGAGAGAACATGCATGATATCTGGAATCCATGGCACGGGTGTGTGAAGTTGAGCGAGGGATGCGCCCACTGCTATATGTATTTCCTCGACAGGATGCGCGGAGCCGACGGAAGAAAAGTGTACAGGACACAGGCGTACGACTACCCCCTGCAGCGCAAGCGCAACGGCGGATACAAGATCGTGAGCGGCGAGCAGGTAAGGGTGTGCATGACATCGGATTTCTTTATCGACGAGGCTGATGCATGGCGCCCCGCCGCATGGCGGATGATGCGTGAGCGGCGTGACGTGCGCTTCTTCCTGCTCACCAAACGCCCCGAGAGGGTCGAGAGATGCCTGCCACCTGACTGGGTCGACGGCTGGGATAATATCTTCTTCAACGTGTCATGCGAGAATCAGGCAAGGGCCGACGAGAGGATACCCTTGTTGCTGAATCTCCCCTTCCGCCACAAGGGCATAATGGCCGCTCCGCTTATCGGCCCCGTAGAGATCGATGATTATCTCGCTACCGGACAGATCGAACAGGTGATTGCCGGAGGCGAGAACTATGATGGCGCGCGCCCTTGCGACTTCGACTGGATAAGATCACTGTCGCGGCAATGCCGTAGCCGTGACGTATCATTTTATTTTATCGAGACCGGCACGGTATTCATAAAGGACGGCAAGACCTACCGCCTGCCCGACAAGCGCATCCAGTCAGAGATGGCCCTCAAGGCCGGTGTCAACCACACAGGGCGCCCCATGACATTTCACCTCGTGGACCCATTCGGCCTCGATCTCGACCCGGAGTCACTTTACAAGCCCTACTTCCGCCAATCATGCAGCCGATGCGGCAGTCGCCCCATCTGCAACGGCTGCAGCCGCTGCGGCAAGTGCCCTCCCGAGTGACCCATCAGCCCAGCAGGAGGAAGACGAGGGGCACGGCCACGCCCAGGAGGAAGAGGAGGCCGCCGCGGCCCGCTAAGCCTTTGCGTCCGCGTGTGATGGCCATACCGGTGAGGGTGATGACGATGAGGGACACGGCGAACGCATCACTGAAGGCCGTCCACCAGCGTCCGGGATTGTAGTGCAGCCGGGTCATGCTACCCAACACCACACGTTCGCTCACCTTCTCAAGTGTGGCCGTGGGGGCGCCGAGGTCGACGGTAAGCGACGAACCGCCCTTGAGCAGCACCTTTAGTGTCTGCCCGGAGAAATAGTGCTTGGAGTAATTGCCGCTCTCTCCGGCCTTGGCAAGGAGCGCATCCACCGCCTCGCGGTCTACAGCCTCACGATCTGACGGGAATCTCCTCTCAAGACTTATCTCCTTGACTTCCACCGAATAGTTGGGATTGAAAGTGGAGCGGTGATTCAAGGCGAGACCCGAGATCGCGTAGATTAGTACGATTCCCGCGAAAAGGAATCCGAGATCGCGGTGCAGCCACAGCACACATTTCATCACCGGCACACGATGCCGGCTATCCACCTCACTCCTCATTTATCTTGTAAGATATCGCATCCACGTAGTAGAACGACACATATGGCTTGCCCTCCAGCGAGTCGCGCTCGGCGATGCGTGCGCGGTACTCGGCTATCTGGCCTTCGGCTGTTGACGACTCCATACCGCGGGCGCTCCGCTCGGTCTCGCAACCGGCCTCCTTGCTCTCGCCATGATTCTTGACGGTCTGGGCCTTTACCTGCTCCTCCCACTGCGCGAGGTACTCCTCGTCGATACGCTGCTCGCGCAGCACACCCGTCACGGTAACCGGCTGATGAATGACCTTGGCATCGAATGAGCCCAGGTCGCAGGCCTCCACCCTTATGCTCTTGCTGTCATCGGTGCCGATCAGAAACATCTTGGTGGCACCGTGCTTGCAGGTGTGCGAACACACTCCCTCGAATGTCACCGTAGAGTCTACCATATCTGGAGCCTTGTCCAGGAGCTCGTCCACATTCATCACCGTAGCCTGATTATCAGAGGCGGCATCCTGCTGTTTGGATCCGCAGGCCACCATGCACACAGCCATGACGGCCACCATGAATGTCGATAATACTTTCTTCATCTTCATATAAGTTATTGGTTTATTTTCCACAAAATTAATTCTTTAATTCTTTACAAGCAAAAAAGGCACGAAATAATATACACCCAGTACCAGAGCGAGCAGCGCATTGACAGCCACGGCCACAGCGCCCTGACGGCGGCGGCCCAACAGCGCGGTGACGGCCGCCAGCACCGATCCCAATATCAGCGCGTTGCAGCTTAGGTCGGTGATACGCGGATACGCATAGCTGTCTTCCAGACCGGTGAACGACAGCACGAACGGGAAGATATACGATGCGGTACCGGCTATGGCCGACGGCTCATCTTGCCGCTCGTACCGGCCGAGCAGACCGTAATTGCCGGGCTCGATCGCCACCCACCGCACCACATCACCGGCGCGCAGCTTAACCACCCAGTTGAAGTAGGTCTTGAAGATAGAGATACGGTCGCGCCCGGGATCAACATCATCGATGGGCAGACGCGTCAGGCGGTAACCCGCCTTCTCCAGCACATAGAGATTGCGGCGGGTGTCGCTTACAAGTCCCAGATGGCGTGTCTCCGGATTCTCGAGTATGAACACGTGACGCGCCTCCACCGTGTCAGGCCGTGACACCTTGGCCATATACGGCTTGCCGGCCTGCATCTTCAGATGGTAGATATCTCCGGCGTCATCCACAAGCAGATAGCCCTCGTCGTAAGGCTTGCGGGTGGTGATATCCGCGCTGTAGCTCCTGAGCGGGAATCTGAATCCGCGGTCGGCCATCACGCGTGCGAAATCCTGCGAGCGACGCTTATTCACCGTATTGGTGGCCATATCCACAAACTCTATGGCGCCGTCGAGGATGAATGCCTCCTTCGGATCCTGTAGCTCGAAGCGCGGTGGCATCGACTCCATCATCATATACACCTCGGCCTTGCGCTTGTTGATATCCAGCGGCATGGATGTGAATGTCCATTGCGCCTGTTTCAGCATGGGTATGCTCACCGAGTCACCGCTGATCGAGTCGGGCCACTAGCCCCTGGCGGTGAGCTGATTGAAATACACCTGCGGCAACAGCGAGTCACGCTGCTCCTTGGTGAGATTGTCGCTCACCACCTTGCCGTCACGGTCTACGGTGAAGATATGCAGATCGGCTCCGGAGCCCTCCGACACCACAAACGTATCGCTCACCGGAGAATAAGCCACAAACGGGTCGCTCACGCCCTCGGGCAGCAGCATCCCGTAGAGCCACGGCAGAAACCACGCCAGCGCCACCACGGCGGTGGCATAAAGCATTATGATATATATCTTTTTCATAATCAATCTTGACGCCCCTCCTTAAAGCGCATCACCGAACCAAGTGGCAGCGTCATCAGCACACACACATATCCGATAATAAAGACAACAAAGGCATTGTATGCCTCTGGAGCCGCCTGCAGATAACATATCATCACCAGGGCCGCGCCCAGCAATGACAGTATCACGCGGCGCCGCCATGTGCCTTCGAGACACACCGCCGAGGTGAAGATATAGCCCGACAGCCCGGCAGCATACCACGGCAGCATCGTCAGGAGCGCCCTCCACACGAGCTGCGAGGGTATGAGTCGGGAATAAAAGATGCCCACGGCCACCCACTGCGCCACAAACACCGACAGGCACAGCACCAGACCGAAGCCTAACATGATAGAGCAGAGGCGCATCTGCTGAAACGGCAGATGCAGGGTCAGCTTCAGACGCTTATGCTGCATCTCCGGCAACATCTGGGCCGCGCCGAGGGCTATGCCCACGGCAACGGGCATATACTTGAGTATCTCGACAAATATATTGTCCTTGAGCAGCATGATCATCCACAGATGCTCCACCCCCTTGAGTGTGATGAGCCTGTTGATCACGATCATGGCGTATACAGTGAGGGCAGCGGCAAGCGCGAATGCCGCGGCATATACCTTGCGCAGCTTCAGCCACTCCTTGAATATCAAAGCTTTTTCCATAACAGTCAGTTTGCTACATTTTGATTCAATACTTACCTGTAAGGTTGATGAACGCATCCTCGAGGTTGGCCTCGCCGGTGGCCGCGAGGATATTGTCTACCGAGTCGTGGGTGAGTATCCTGCCGTAGTCGAGTATGATGCAGTCGTCAATCAGCTTCTCCATATCCTGTATTATGTGCGATGTCATGAACACGGTCTTACCCTCGGCCTTGGCGAAATCGCGCAGATACTCCACGAAGAGGCGGCGGTAGCCGGGATCGAGGCCTAAGGAGAAATCGTCGAGCACGAGCAGGTCGGCGTTCTGGGCCAGAATCAGGCCCAGGGCCACCTGCGAGCGCTGGCCGCACGACATGGTGGATATGCGCTGGCCGGGCGACACGTGCATCTTCTCCATGAGCTGATAATACACATCGCGGTGCCAGCCGGCATAGAATCGCGAGTAGAATCTCTCTATCTGCTCAATGGTCATGAACGTATACTGCACATGCCCCTCGATGAGCAGGGCTATGCGCGAACGTGTCTGTGGACGCATGGCGGTGATGCCCTCGCCGAAGATGCGGCATTCGCCGGCCTGGGGCCTGAGATAGCCCATGAGTATGTTGATCGTGGTGGTCTTGCCGGTGCCGTTCTTGCCTAACAGCCCGAGTATGCGGCCCTGCGGCACCTCGAAACTCAGGTCTGAGTATATGAGGCGTCCCGTGCCGTAGCGCTGGGTGAGTCCGCGCACCTCGATCACCGGATTATCATTGGTTTTCATATGGATTACAGTTTATTAAGTTGAGGACGCGCCGTCGCGGAGCATCCTCAACCGATTGGCTTACGTATATATTACTTATCTTATTATGGTTTTCGTTGATTTTGAGCCTGTGCGCATGATGTAGATGCCCGGCATGAGATTGCGTGCGTCTACCTTCATGCCCTGCAGGTTATAGTATTCCGCAGGAGCGTCGTCGCCGGTTGCCACCGTTGAGATACCGGTGTGGATGCCGGGTATCTTGTACTTGGCCAGGAGCACTGACCACGAGCCGGGGTTGAGGGTCTCTATGTCGGGGTCGCCGCTGAGGGTGAAGGCCTTGTTGCCACGGCCCGTGATATAGATTTCACCGCCGTCGGCCTGGTATGCGATGGCCGTGGATGTGGGCACGCCACCCTGTGTGGCGATGCTCCATGCGTGGTCGAGGTTGGCCGCAAGGGTCTCGGCATCGTATTCGCGCAGCACGATACCCACGGTGGCGTTCATCACATATCCGAAGGCATAGCATTTGGATGGCTCGGCAGGATCCTGTATGATTTTGTTATATCCGGTGAGGCCTGTACGGGCGGCCGCGGGGGTGAAGTCACCGGCGCGGCTGGTGGTGGCCGCAAGCCATGAGCCGTCGGTGGCGCTTAGCTTGATTATGCATCCTTCGCGGGGTGATTTGCCCTCGGAGGCGATGTAGTTGTCAGCACCGGCTGCATCCAGGAACTTGCCGTTGAACTGTCCGGCAATCCATACATTATTGCCCGTCACAGTCAGGCCGGGAGTCTGCATCACGCATGTGCCGGATATATCCTCGCCGGGCATATTCTTGAGCCACAGGGGTGTGAGATCGGCTGTGAGTGCCGCGGTCACCAGGCTCTGGTAACCTGAAGGAGTGACTGCCGCTCCGGCGAATGTACACTCGCCGGGACCGGTGGCGTTGCCCAGGAGATAGAGGGTGCCGTCGGCCCACTCGAGATTTGTCACCTGAGCCTGGCTGACACCGTCGGTGGTGACGGCTGACTTGATGTAGTTGCCGTCTTTGTCAAACTTGAGCACGAACATCGATCCGGAGGACACCTGTGAGTCGCCGCTCCATGATGATATGTTGGTGGCGGTGACCGTAGTGTTGTCGTCGATCGTCATGTCGGCTGAATAGTTGCCGCCGACATATATCGCGCCCTGGTCGTCCACAGCGAGAGCGGGCACTTTCACCGCATCCGGGATAAAATCAGCGGTGGCGGCGGCCGATGGCACTGTCGATAGCGTGATATACTTGTGCCACAGCAGCCGGCCGTCTTTGCCGGCCTTGGCCACCAGCACGCCGTAGCTGCGGCGGTCGGTGGTGCCTCCCATCGTCACTGTCGCTCCTGTGGCGTCGGTGATGGTGATCGGGGTGGAGAGATCATCACCGTGGCGCACCTTGGCCGTGAACACCACGTTGCCGTCGCCGTCGGTGACCACATTACCCTGGCCGCTGGCAAAGTCGCCGGCTGTCGAGGCTATCACCCAGTGCCTGGCACCGGTGGCATCGGTCGCGAGCAGGCACAGGTTGTTGGTAAGGCTGCTGCCCGATGAATACGGTTCGCCCTGGAATAGCACCTCATCATTGATCATGATGTCGGGCGCGGCGGCTGTCGATCCCATGGTCGTGAGCCAGTAGGCTCTGTCGGTATCGACGGCGATGGCCGAAGCCTGGTCACCGGTGGTGTTGGAGTGGAGTATCGCGCCCCACTGCACCTGCGGGGTCTGTACCTGTGCCGACATGCCTGCGCAGGCGGCAACGGCGAAAATGAGTGGTAATGGTCTCTTCATATATTCTGTTTTTTGATTTATCAATAATATTGTGTCAGCGTGCGGGCTGCGTATTTCCTTTTCTTCACGGTGCAAAGTTCGGTCGATCCTCTCAATTACGAAATACTCATTTTTTGGTATTTTTCACGGTCGGGAGCGTGCGCCTCACACCCCGAAAATACCGTAAAATGATTATTGACACACCTCCTTGCGGGGTCGTAACTTTGTATCCTGAAATGGAAAGAATATTATTGATAGCGATATACATGATCATGACGGTGGCGGCTAAGGCGGCGGCGATACACACCCTGGCAATGTCGGTGACGGATGCCGAAGACGGCGAGCCCCTGTGTTACGCCACAGTGGATGCCGGCTCCGGCCCCGTGCTCACTGATGCCGACGGGCGTCTGGCGTTGCGTCTGCGCCCCGGGCGATACAAGGTGAAGATTTCCTATATAGGATATAAGGACAAGACAGTGGATGTGACAATGAAGGCCGACACACGCCTTGCTGTGACACTCGACAAGGCCGATCAGCTGCTCAAGGAGGTCGTGATCTCGGCCCGCGAGGGCGAGGGCCTCGCCTCGGGCTCACGTATCGATCGCGCGGCCATGGAGCATCTGCAGCCGTCGAGCTTCACCGATCTGCTGGAACTGCTCCCCGGCAATATCTCTAAGGATCCGGATATGGGTAATGCCAACTCCATCACGCTCAGGGAGACCGGCAGTGTCAGCGCCACCGGTGCGAAGACAGCGATCTCCGACGACTACGCCGTCACCTCGCTGGGCACCGCCTTTGTGGTGGACGGCGTGCCGCTCAATACCGACGCCAATATGCAGAAGGTGCCCTCGGCGGCTGCGGGCGATGTCTCCGCGGCCCGCTCGTCGGTCAACCGTGGTGTGGACATGCGCACGATCTCCACCGATAATATAGAGAGCGTGGATATCGTGCGCGGTATTCCCTCGGCTGAATACGGCAATCTCAGTTCGGGTCTGGTCAATATCAAGCGCTCGCGGCGCGTGTCACCGCTCACCGCCCGCTTCAAGGCCGATGGTTACAGCAAGCTGTTGTCCGTGGGCAAAGGCTTCGGCATCAAGGGCCACGACCACATCGTCAACGCCGATCTGAGCTGGCTTGACTCCAAGATAGACCCCCGTGACAACCTTGAGAATTACAAACGCCTCACGGCCTCGGTGCGTGCCGCCCTGAGCTGGCGCGGCAGCGGCATATCCACGATGTGGAGCATCGGCGCCGACTACACGGGGTCGTTTGACAACGCCAAGACCGACCCCGACTTGAATTACAATAAGATAGATGAATTCGAGAGCCGGTATTCGCGCATGGCCGTGTCATCCGACCTGTCGCTGAGGTTGCTCACTCCGCTTCCCGTCTCCACCGTGGCATTCACGGCATCACTGTCTCTCGACAATGACATTGCCCGGCGGCGCAAGCAGGTGGCGCCACAGAGGGCATCGGTGGCGCCGACATCCATGGAGGCCGGCGTGCATGACGGTGTGTATCTCACCCGTGAGTACATCGCCGATTTCCGCAGCGAGAGCCGGCCCGTGAGCTTCTTCGCCCGTCTGCGTGCCGACGGCAACCGCGCGGCCGGGGTGAGCTTCAACGAGTATAAGGCCGGAATCGATCTCTCGGTATCCAAAAATCCGGGCCGGGGTCAGATATATGACCTCACGCGCCCGCTCTCGGCCTCATGGACCACCAGGCCGCGGGCCTTCAGCGACATCCCGGCGCTGTCGGTGCTGTCATGCTACGCCGAGGACAACACCACCCTTTCCTTCGGGGCTGCCAAGCTGCAGGCACAGATGGGTATCAGGGGCATAGCGCTGCCCGCTCTCGACCGCAGCTACGACATGGCGGGACGTATCTATCTCGACCCGCGTCTCAATATGCGCCTGGCCGTCACCTTAGCCCGCTCGTCATCGCATCCGCTCACACTCTCTCTGGCCAGTGGCTACGGCACCACCACACGTATGCCTACAGCCGACTATCTGTATCCCCAGCTGGTGTACACCGATCTGCTGCAACTGAATTATTATGACGTGACAAGCCCCGGCACACACAGCCGTATCAACCTGCGCACATACATAGATGATCCGTCCAACCGGCAGCTGCGCCCGGCCCGCAATCACAAATGGGAGATGCGCCTGGGGGCCGACCGCGGGGGCAATCATGTCAGCGTCACATATTTCTTCGAGCGTATGAGCGACGGATTCAGGTATTCGCCTGTTTATATCCCCCGCTCCTACCGCCGCTACGATGCGTCGGCCATCGATGCGGCATCACTCCAGGGGCCGCCCGACCTTGCCGGTCTGCCCTACATTGATGTTACGGTGCTCGGAGGCCTGCGCCGTGTCACCAACGGTAGCCGTATCGACAAGCAGGGCATAGAGTATCAGGTGTCCACCGCACGCTGGCAGGCGCTGCACACCTCGCTCATCATCACGGGCGCATGGCTGCGGTCGCGCTATTCCAACTCCCGGATGCTGTATCAGACAGTGGGCGATGTTGTGGGCAACCGGCCAGTCAGTGACATGTACGTGGGCATATATGACAGCAATGACGGACGTGTCAATGACCAGTTCAACACCAATTTCATGTTCGATACCCAGATACCGAGGTGGGGCCTCACTTTCTCGTCTACGCTGCAATGTATGTGGTGGCTTAAGACTACCCGCCTGCGTGAGTGCGGGGTGCCGGCCGCATACATCTCTACCGACGGCATTATCCGGCCATATACCGGAGCCTCCGCCGACGAAGACCCCGCCTTGCAGTATCTCGTCAAGGTGTACAACGAGGATGCGTTCCGCACGGTCACAGTGCCCATCGCCCTGTATTTCAACTTCAAGGTATCCAAGCAGATAGGCAAGTGGCTGAGGCTGTCGGCCTTCGTCAACCGCATATTCGACTATCAGCCCGATTACACGAGCAACGGTATCACCATCCGCCGCTCGGCTGATGCCTATTTCGGCATGGAGGGCAGTATTAATTTTAATTTTTAGAAATATATGACTTGCTTCAAGGTTATAGGTTTGATGTTTATGTTACTGCTGATGACATCGTGCGATGACACGCTGTCGGGCACGATTGATCTTGTAAATGTGAAAGTGGAAATCACCGCACCGCAAGATATCGAGGTGGTGTCGCGCCAACATGAGTCAATATCCTTCAGAAATATCTCCAGCGGCAGCGTGACGGCATACAGTCCGGATGATGAGATACGACTGCTGCCCGGCCTCTATGACGTGGGATATTCGGCAGACGTGGTGCTCGGCAACGGTGCCACGGCCTCTCTGCGCGCTCTTGAGCCGGGGGTGGTGATCAGCACTGAGCTGACAGTGTGTCTCGACGCCTACTGCGTCATCGACAATGACGACCTGCTTATATCTGAGATATTCTTCACCGGCACACTGCAGCCCTCGGGCAACAGCTACTACGGTGACGGCTACATCAAGCTATACAACAATACCGGCCATACCGTGTATGCCGACGGTCTGGTGATATTCGAGAGTAAGTTTCTCACCACCGAGAAACGCGCTTACACGCCCGACATAATGGATGAGGCTGTGACGGTGCAGGCGCTGTACCAGATACCCGGCTCAGGCACAGAGCATCCGGTGGCTCCCGGCGCCTACTTGCTGATATGTGATGTGGCCATGGATCACCGTCATGCCAATCCCAATTCGTTTGACCTCTCTCATGCCGACTTCGAGTGGTATGACGAGTCCGGCAAACCCGGCTCGATGGATATCGACAGCCCGCTCGCACCCAATCTCGACAAGTGGTATTGTTACACACAATCGGTGTGGCTGCTACACAACCGCGGATTCAAGGCCTACGGCATAGCGCGGATACCGGTCGGGCGTGACATTTATCTGCGTGACCATCTCTATTCGTTTGACTACGAGATCGTGACCACTGCCGGCAGCTTCCCCATGTCGGGCACCGGCTACTCGCTGCCCAACGTCTGGATCACGGATATCGTCACCTGCAGCGTGGCCTCAGAGTATGCGTGGCAGGTGTGTTCGCCGGCCCTCGACAGCGGATACACGTGGTGCGGCACACTCGACAACGACAAGACGCGCCACTTTCACAGCGTGCGCCGCAAGATGGTGTCGCTCGACGCCGACGGCCATCCGGTGCTTCAGGACACCAACAATTCGGCGGCAGACTTCAATGCCTGCGTCGTCCCGTCTGAGATCGAGGCCCAGCACTCGGCCACTGACAGCAACGGCACGCCCGCGACATCCGTCACCTATGACGGGATAATCCATGTAGCCCTATGAGACACACGGTATTGATCCTCACTGTTACCGCGACCCTCACGGCATCGGCACAGACCGACACCGTCTCTTCGGTCGGCGACCGCATCATGGAGGCTGCTGACCCGATGCTGAGGATACCGTCGCAGAGCTTTGATAATCCGGCGCTCATGCCCATGGCTTACGGCGTGTCGCTGAGCAGTGTCGGGCTCGGATATCACAGCGACAGGCGCGAGGGCGATCCGCAGCGGGGATCGGGCACCAGTGCATGGCAGCCGCAGGTCATGACATATCTACACAGAGGCAATGCCACGCTGTGGGGCGAAGCCGGCTACAGCAACGGACACACCCGCGATGTGGTGTGGAACGAGACAGCCGACATCGACCTGATCCACCCCTACGTCACGGCCGACTCCATAGGCGGACGTATCAACAGCGAGAGCTACAGCTTCGGTGGAGGCTACGCCTATACCGGACGTAGGTGGGGCTGGGGGGCGCAGGGCCGGTATACAGCCGCGCAGCATTACCGGGCAGCCGATCCGCGTCCGCGTGACATCACGGGTCTGCTCGACGTGGGCATAGGCGTCTCGCGTACCGTGTGGCGCGGCTACATGACCGCAGCCTCGGTGAGTCTCCGCCGGTACACGCAGAGCTGCGATATCGATTTCAAGAGCGAGAGCGGCAGAGATATGATATATCATCTCACCGGACTCGGCAATCATTACACGCGCTTTGCCGGCCAGGGGCTGTCATCACGCTACAAAGGCTGCCGCTACGGGGCGTCTCTCGACCTCTTCCCTGCCTCGCGCCACGGATTGTCGGTGTCGGTGTCGGCGAGCCGCTTTATATTCACCAAGGTGCTCGCCGACCTCAACAATCTCCCTATGGCCGATGTATGGCACAATGAGATGCGCGCCCAGGTGGCGTGGCTTAACCCGGGCGAAAAACTGGACTGGGCGGTGGCAGGTAATATGAAAGCCTACCGCCGTCACGGCACGGAGAACATATTCGGTGACGCATCATCGAATATCTATCCGCATATCGGCTCGCTGGAGATGTATGCCGACAATGCCCGCGATGTGTCGTTGACGGCTCTTGTTGTGCGCCACACGCCGCAGTACAGACTATGGGCGCGCGCCGCCGGCGGCTACAGCCACCGGTGCGAGGTGTATGCGATGCCATACGCCACTCAGCTGAGTGCGCAAGCCTACGGTCGTGGCACCGTGGGCTACACACAGGCCGGCGGCATGCTTATATGGCACGTAGTCGCGTCGCTGATTGGCACAGGACACATCGGCACAGGATATGAGGCCGGAGCCGGGGCGGATTTCGCATTGTCGCGTTCACAGGCTCTCGGCTTTAATGCAAGATATATCGGTATTCCGGGCTACAGGAGTCTGGGGGTTTCGCTCGCGCTGTCGTTCTGATCAGGGCTTCACGGGCAGATTGTTGATGTCGATGATGTTGTTGATCACGGCGTAGATGGTCAAACCGGCCGGAGAGTGAATCTTCAGCTTCTGGGCGAGATTTCGGCGGTGTGTGGCCACAGTGTTGACCGATATATTGAGTTTGTCGGCGATCTCCTTGTTGCTGAGGCCGAGCGCCACCCATTTTATTATGTCACGCTCACGTGCGCTTATCTGCTCGTCGGGATTCTCGTCGGTATGGCTCTCCACCTTGCCCTCGTTTACACGGGCCCGGGACTCAATATCGGTCTCGAGACGCTGCACCACAGGCACGAACATCCGGTCTTCAAGGCTGCAGTGCGAGATCAGATCCTGCTCGCAGTTGATTATGTCAAACAGCGCCGAGTTGAGCTTATTGTTATCCTTCTGGGGCAGGTAGCGGATGATGATATCCTTCAGCTCCTGCAGCTTATTGTGGATATTGTGGTGGTTTGACGCGAATACGGAGATGTTGAAGCCGCTGTCAGGCACACCGTTGAGCAGATTGCGCACATAGGTGAACACATGGTCGTTCTCATACCTCATGTGGCTGTATACCTCCTCTACATAATCATCGTAGAATTTCAGTATCATCATGGCGATCTCGTCGCGGCCCGAGCAGTCGATGGCGTCGATGAGCTTGCGGCGTATCGACGGCAGGAAGTAATCGAGATAATAAGAATGGGCGTTGCCCAGATACATCATCAGGGTGCTGAGCGACACATTTCCGGTCTCCACCACAGCAAACGATATGAAATTGATGACAGCCAGAAACGTCTCGCAGTCGATATCCTGATCACGGCACACCTGCTCCACAGTCTTGTCACCGAACCCCAGGGAAATACCGAAACGGCTCATGGCCATCAGGATCTCAGGATTCCGGTTGATGAGCACCCCGAGCCTGTCGCTTCCAGAATATTTCCTGTCCATTATCTTCGGTGATTACCTGTCGTCAGCGGTGCTTGGCATGATACTTGATCAGGCCGCCGATCGATGAAGTCTCCACCCTGCCGATCCTCACACCGAAATCAGCAGCCGCGCGCTCCAGTATCTTGCTGTAAGTGCTTCCCGTCGAGCCCACAAAAGACACCGGGGTATTCTTGTAATCATACTGGGAGATATTGCGGCGGAAAAACTCCATGATGCCATCGTAGACGAGCTTCTCGCAATAAGGATCAGAGATATTGTCGGCGAGGAAGAATGAATACACAGCCAAGGTGCGGTTGGGCTGGGGATGCGTATATATCAGATCCATCAGCTCATCGGCATTGGTATTGAATTTGCTGTAGAATTTCCGGATAAGATCGGCCGGAGCGAGCTCCTTGAGTATATCAGACAGCAGACGCTTGCCCAGATAGGCGTTAGAGCCCTCGTCACCGAGGATATAACCGCCCGCCCGCACATTCTTCACGATGTTCTCTCCATCGTAGCTGCATGAATTGGCGCCGGTGGATAGGATGCTCACCAGACCGGGCTTATCAACGAGCAGACCGCGCGCCGCACCCAACAGATCGCTCTCCACAGTGGCCGGAGTCTTGAACTGAGCAATCAGAGACGACTGTACGATCTTATTCTTATCCGGATTAGCACAACCCGCGCCATAGAAGTAAACATGCTCCCAGCGACGGCGGAAGAAAGCCTCGGGTAATTCCAACCGGATAATATGGGAAATCTCACGACGAGACAAGAAAAACGGATTAAGACCCGAAGTGACAGCATGATCCATCATGCTGTCACCATCGACGATCACCCATTCGGTGCGTGTGCTGTGGCTGTCTGCTATAACATGCATAGGAAAAAAACTTAGACTAAATCATCTCCAAAATTAAGCAAAAACACCCTAACCGCCAAAAAAAACTCAAAAAAAGTGAGCAACCATCCCCCCACCCCCCTAAAGGGGGAGTGGCTGACGCTTGGCCACCGAGATTATCGCCCTACCCGACACCCTGGATTCACCGCCACACCCACACCCTGGATCCATCGCCACACCGACACCCGGGATCCATCGCCATTCCCGACTCCCTGGATTCACCGCCACACCGACACCCGGGATCCACCGCCACACCGACACCAAGGA
>VIDP01019864.1_pt1 | contig 14812 bp, 10 predicted proteins | sample 5025131 | NCBI WGS metagenome assembly VIDP01 (sample SAMN11853144, study PRJNA449069) | gut metagenome | isolation source: stool from male vole | host: Microtus ochrogaster | place: USA:Florida | collected 2017
TCAGAACTCGGATAGTTGCAAGAATGTATATCAGTAATGTGGTTCGGTATGATGAATATTATAAATTATCAGGGTTTTATCGCACATTACAGAATCAAATAATTAATTTTGAGTTTTCATTTGATACTGATAAGTACAGAGATAATTTTCGTCGGGCTTTTATTGATAATAAGGTTGACTGTTTTAATGATAAGATTAAACAGACGGATATAAGCCGATATTTGAAAATTCTTCTTGAAAGAAAAGCAATAAATGGCGGTTTTTCAGCAAATAAAACAGGTTTCTTCTACAACAATAATGTATTATACTTTGCATCTGCGGGATTTTGTGAGCGTTATCATCTTCCGAAGAGAATTAATAAGCATTTTAAATCGTATTCGACTTTTATGCCTGATATTATTTCGGAAAATTTTATTGATACGGCAAGAAGACATGAGGATAAGTTATTGTATATGCTTCTGAATATAATAAGAATTGCTGGTATATACTCAAGTTTGTTTAATATATTGGGGACTGCTTTCTGTAAAATTGTTGTTATAAAAGGTGACTATAATAAAATATCACCGTATCTGCAAGTATATGGAAGGATGATTGAAAGGGAAAAAGAACTGTCTGTAAATATGCAATCGGAATGTGCCATAAAGTTGATGTCAGAGTATAAGGATGACGTTTTTCTGCTGAATGACGATAAAAATGACTCAGACTATAAACGTAGAAATGGTGAGGAAACCATCAGGAAAATTGCCGAAAGAATTTCTGGATATAATCCTGATACTGACTTAGAAGAAATAAAAAAATATCCCTATGTTACTTGTGTTATAAGTGACAGATTGGGTTCTGTGCTTGACGGTAATTCTGTAATGATAATAGATGCTTCTACACTTACAAGAACGCTTGCGATAACTTCTTCTGATGTTGAAGTTATGCACAGATTTGATGAATATATGATAGACCATATTATAAACAATTGGAGATTTATTTATTTTTCTATAGATAAGAAAATAAAAACGTTTAGAGAACAGAAAAAGTTCAGATACGCATCATCAAATCATGTATATGCCATATGTATGGAGATATATAGCTATATGAGTAACTGTATAAAAGAATGCTCAAATCAAGCACTTGATATTACAAAAGAAGAAATGTCAGATTACATAGAAAAAATAATTCGTAATTCGGAAGAAATAGATAACTTCAATACTATCGAAAAGGAATTTATCCATGTTCTTAATAAGGCTATTTTAAGTGATTCTCTTGATGAAAAATTTGAGCTTGTATATCATTCAAAATTATCAGGTTGCTATGGTGAAACTGGAGACTATCCTGTTATTTACAGAGTTGGCGATAAACTTTACATTCATGATAAGGAGTTTGATATACTTGTTTCAAGAATGAATATAGCCGATACTGCCTGTCATGTGAGAAAGGCACTGTACGAAAAGGGATTGCTTTACTCTAACGAAAATCTTAAAACAAAGGTCAGATTATTTGGCAAGAGGCACAGTGGAGACATAAGACTGACTGTTCTGAGCGATACTGTTTTATCTGAGCAGACACAAAAAGCTACTGTGGGCGGTAATCAGAATTATACGCCATGTATATTTAATGATGAGCAAATTTTCTTGGGATATGATAAAAACGGAAACAAGGTTGGCTTGGAATATGGCAATCATCTTTTTACTGGACTTACAATCGTTGGTAAAAATACATTATGGACATCAACTCTTGCTGACCTGATTGCTTTACAGCTTTCAGAAAAAAATGCAGTTGTTTTCTTTATTGATGAAGAAGGACATACTATTGTTAACAATATGAGGAACTATGGATTTGATGAAGAAGCCATCGAAGAAATAGTATATGAAACCAATAATTTGAATGAAATAATATTTGATGAAGATATTCAGGAAATTTATGTTGAAAATGATGATAGGAGAATTTTTTCTTTGTATGGTGATAATATCGAAGAAATTTTAACTTATTTTCTTGAAACAAAAAAGAAGATTTTAGAAAAGGAGATTTTTCTTGTACTTCACACAGCGGGAGCATTTGAGCGAAAAGTCAGTAGTCCGTTTTATAAGCTGATGAAAGACATGGTTAAGTTAAATATAATTGTTATAGCGGTATATCAGGGTGCGTGTGAACTCAGAGGAAGAAATCATGACATTGTAAACCAGTCTGATATAAAAATGATTTTCAATGAAGGTAACGCTGAGTTTGCAGAACAGATTGCGAAACAGAATTATCTCAAACCATATTCGGAGTTTGTAGAGCTTATTTTTAAACAGGCGTAAGAACAGTTTATCCTTACAGGTATTTTGGAAGATTCTGAAGGCAATGAGAGTAATGGAATATTCATTCTACTTGAATTACCAGATGATGATGAAATTATTCAAACTTTTAATTTTGATATAAATAAAACCAATTAATAAATTCCTAATTTTAAAAAAATATATTTGATATAATACTTAAAAATGCACTTTTTATATAATAATGGCAGTATATTTTTTAAAAAACTGGAATTAATTTTAGATTTTATGCGCTTTATAAGTTTTATAAATTAATTATATTGATGGTGATATGGTTTATGTTTAAAATTTTTAACGGTGTTTTAACGGAGTACAAAAGAGAAAAAGGTGAGGCGAATATTAAAATTCCTGATGATGTTAGGGTTATTGGGGAGGGTGCTTTTTGTTGTTGCAGAACTATAAAATTCGTTGAACTGCCTTATAGTGTTACGAAAATTGAACCGCAGGCATTTAAAAATTGTACTAATTTGAAACGCATTATTCTTTCGGAACAGCTTACTTCAATTGATGATGAAGCCTTTTATGCTTGTGTAAATCTTGATGAAATAGAGTTTCCGAGTACGCTGTCGTACATAGGTTCTCGTGCTTTTTATGGCTGCAAGTATCTTGAAAGAATTAAATTTCCAGACAGTTTGACAGAAATTGGTGATGAATCTTTTAAGATTTGTGTTGATTGGGAAAAAATAGAATTGGGAAATGGTATTCAAAAAATCGGTAGGGAAGCATTTGCAAATACAAGTTGGCTGGAGAGAAAACGGAAAGAGAATCCGCTTGTAATAGTGAAAAATATTTTGATTGATGCGTATAAATGTAAAAATATATTATCTATACCCAATAATGTTTCGACTATTTCCGAGTGTGCATTTGAGAAAAATACTAAAATTTCTGAATTGTTTTTGAAAGCAGACCAGTATGAAAAGAGTATTAAAATTAATAACAGTAGTGAGATTGAAAATATTTTTAGACTGATAAATTCCAGTAAAAATATACAGGAAATCCTGCTCCGACAGATTGAGGATGAAGAGTTGAAAATCCAGGTTGCAATGTTTCTTACATTTGGAAAAGGGAGTTCTGTAGGAGAAAAATACTTGTCGGATAATATCATTAAAACAGTCAAAAGCCTTATTCAGAGCAATGATATAGAAAATATGAAAAATATTCTCAAAGGGAATTATATTACAGATAGTAATATCAATGAACTGGTAGGTTACTCGATTGAGTATGAAAGATTTGAAATACATACGTTGCTTCTGGAACATAAAAATGAAACTGTCGGTTTTCAGAATGTACATGATAGATTTAAATTATAGAGGGTGAAGAGCTTGGAAAATGAACTTGATGAACTGGTCGGTGAATCGATAAATTACATACAAAATAATCTGTTAATGAAATTTGGCTTTCTTGCAAGAGCATTTCAGCAGCTTAACACTTTATCAAGTGAAAAATACAATATTGATTCCGACGGTAGTAATATCTATTGCAATAGCAGGTATATTCTGAAATTATTTCTTGATAATACAGAATACCTGACAAGACAGTATCTGCATACTGTACTTCATTGTATTTTTCAGCATCAGTTTATAGGTAGTCATATAGATTTTAATATATGGAATCTTGCTTGTGATATAGCTGTTGAAAATATTATTTCAGAACTTGATACTGATGAAATAGACCGTTCATGTGAAGAAAAACAGGCTAAAGAAATAAGCAAACTAAAAAACAGCATTGATTTTATGACAGCAGAAAAAATATATGACTATTATATGGAGCATCATCTTATAGGAAAACGTTATGAGTATCTTTCTAATATATTCAAGGCTGACGAACATGAGCTTTGGAATATTGAAGTAAAACCTGATATGCCTCGGATTTTTGACGTTTCAGATGATAAATCATTGGAAATAATTTCATCAGAAAATTGTGAAAGCATGAATGATTGCGAGGAATTTAGCACAGGAGGAAATGAATCCGAAGATGAATCAAATAATGAAATGCTAAATCATTCTATTGATAATGAAATGTCGGAATCTGATAAACAGGAAATATGGAAAAATATGTCCCGACAAATTCAACTTGAAATTGAAATGCAAAAAAGTGAAAAGTATGTTTTGGAAAGTTCAAGTATTATGCAAAATCTATATGAAGTGAATAAAGAAGAGTTGAATTATTCAGAATTTCTGCGAAAATTTGCAGTATTCGGAGAAGAAGGGAAAATTGATGAGGATTATTTTGATTATAATTTTTATACATACGGATTGTCACTTTATAAAAATATTCCCTTGATAGAACCGCTTGAATATAAAGAGGTCAAACGTATCAGGGAATTTGTAATTGCGATTGATACATCTGGTTCAGTTAAAGGTGAAACGGTACAGGCTTTTATTCAGAAAACTTATAATATTCTGAAACAGCAGGAGAGTTTTTTCACCAAAGTGAATATACACATAATTCAATGCGATTATGAAGTTCTGTCTGATGTAAAAATTACTTCTCAGCAGGAATTTGATAATTATATAAATAGTATGGAACTTAAAGGTTTTAGAGGAACTGATTTTCGTCCTGCATTTGAATATGTTAATGAATTATGCAGAAATAAGGAATTTATTGACTTGCGTGGGCTGATTTACTTTACTGATGGTTATGGAGATTTTCCCGAAAAGCCAAATTATAAGACAGCGTTTGTGTTTCTTGAAGATAATTTTAATAATCCAGATATTCCAGTGTGGGCGATAAAAGTGGTTCTTAGTTCGAAACAAATTAAAGAATTTTAACGTTAAGGAGCAGGCAGAATGAATATATGTGATGCTAAAAGACAGATTAAAAATGCCGTTAAAGCATATATGGCAAAGGATGATTATGGGAATAACCTGATACCACAGCACAAACAGAGACCAGTATTTCTCGTAGGTCCGCCTGGAATCGGTAAAACAGCAATTTTGGAGCAGATAGCTTCGGAATTGGGAATAGGTCTTTTATCATATTCAATGACACATCACACAAGGCAAAGTGTGTTAGGTTTACCGATGATTAAGCAATTTGAGTATAACGGAGAAGTATATGATATTTCAGAATATACAATGAGTGAGATTATTGCTTCGATTTACGAAACAATGAAATCAACTGGTATAAAGAACGGAATCTTATTTCTTGATGAAATAAACTGTGTATCTGAAACTCTTACTCCAATTATGTTGCAGTTTTTACAATATAAGGTGTTTGGAAAGCATAAAGTTCCTAATGGATGGATTATCGTTACAGCAGGTAATCCGCCTGAATACAATAACTCTGTCCGTGAATTTGATATTGCTACGTGGGACAGGTTGAAACGAATTGATGTTGAACCAGAGTTTGAAGCTTGGAAAGATTATGCTTATAAGAGTGGAGTACATAGTGCTGTTATTTCGTACTTGGAGCTAAAAAGTCAGAATTTCTATAAAATTGAAACTACCACGAATGGCAAAAGTTTTGTTACAGCAAGAGGCTGGGACGACCTTAGTCAAATGATAAAGGTATATGAACATGAGGGCATAGAGGTTGAACGACAGCTGATTTCTCAGTACATTCAAAACGAGCCTATATCTTTGGATTTTGTTGATTACTATGATATATACAGCAGATACAGAAAAAATTATAAAATCAGTGATATCCTTAATGGGAATATTAGTCCAAAAGTAAAAGAATGTGCAGAGAAAGCAAAAGATGCTGAGAAAATTGCTGTTACACAGCTGCTTCTTGATGAATTGATTCCTGAAATTATTGATGCTGAAACAGATGATAATATGATGACGGAATTAATGGAGATACTTAAAAATAATATGCTCATGATAGAAAAGTCAGCTGCTGAAACGATGCAGTCAATTGTTTCGGATAAAAAGAAGATGTACAAAAATGGACTATCATCGAAAAGTATGTGTGAGAAAGAATTAAATATTCTAACAAGATTGATTAAGGCTCTTGATGAAGAAAACAACCTTGTAATTGATGAATTAAACGGAAGTAATGTTATAAGGGCTGATTTTGGTAAACGAGTAGATTTACTTGATGAAAAGACAAATAATATAAATTTTCACATTGAGAATATGTTTTCATTTATCAGTACTTATTTCAGGAATGAAAATGTTTTGATAATGGCTGTTAGAACATTGACTATAAATCCACAGATTGCTTCATATCTGGCAAAATATCCAAGTCAACAATATACTGCATATTGCAAGTTGCTTCATATTGACCATAAGAAAGCTGATATAAAGAAAAGAATCAGAAGATTGTCTTTTGATTGAATATTGTATTCATAATAAAGTAAATATAAATACAGTTATTGTCCTTGACTGGACATACTGTTTTTATTTGATTAGAGGGTGATGAATAAAGAAAGCAGTTATAAGTTTACAAAGATACTGAAAGCTCTGTGATTGAGCTTTCATGTTTGACAAATTTTGCTAATTTTCACATAAATATACGAAAACATCTTGTAATATGCAGAAAAATATGATATAATTAATTTAAAGATTTTTAGAATGGAGAACTTCAATGTCATTATCTTATAAACGACTTTGGAAACTACTGGTGGATAAAAATATGAGAAAAGCGGACTTGCGTAAGATAGCTAATATTCACCAAATACAATGACAAAGATGCGACGAAACGAATTTGTTAGTCTTGAGATTCTTTGCAGAGTATGTGATGATCTTGACTGTGATTTTGGCGATGTCATTGAATATATAAAACCAAATTTAGAGGAGAATCAAAAATGAGCCTTAGTTCTAATATAAACGAAAAAGCTGCTCTCATATGGGCGATTGCAGATAAATTAACGGGAGTGTACAAGCCCCATGAATACGGAGAAGTTATATTGCCTCTTACTGTCATACGCCGTTTTGATTGTATTTTGGCGGATACGAAAGATGCGGTACTTGAAAAATATGAATCTGTCAAAACACTTCCTATGAGAGATATACTCTTGAAAAAGGCGGCAGGTGGTCTTGAGTTTTATAATACAAGTAAGTATACATTTGAAAGGCTTCTTGATGACCCTGATAATATTGAAGATAATTTCCATGATTATCTGAACGGATTTTCAGAGAATGTACGTGATATTATTGAAAAATTCAAGTTTGACAAGCATATTACAACGATGGCTAACAAAGGAATTTTGTACATAGTGATAAAAGAATTTACATCGCCTAAAGCAAATCTGCACCCCGATGTCATTTCAAATCTTGAAATGGGTTACATATTTGAAGAGATTATTAGAAGATTTTCTGAATCTCATAACGAGGACGCAGGACAGCATTATACTCCACGAGAAGTTATCAGACTTATGGTAAATATTTTGTTTAATGATGACAGTGACATACTTTCAGGAAATAATGTCGCAAAGACTATTTACGACCCTGCCTGCGGAACTGGCGGTATGCTTTCAGTTGCGGAGGAATATCTCCATGAGCTTAATAAGTCAACAGAATTACTTGCATTTGGACAGGAGCTGAATGACCAGACATTCGCTATTTGTAAAGCAGATATGCTCATAAAGGGAAACAATGCTGATTATATCAAAGACGGCAATACACTTTCCGATGACCAGTTCGAGGGACATACCTTTGATTATATCATTTCAAATCCCCCTTTCGGACGTGAATGGAAGAACGAAAAAGCAAAGGTTGAGGCAGAAGCCAAAAAAGGTTTTTCAGGAAGATTCGGTGCGGGACTTCCAGCTACAAGTGATGGTCAAATGCTGTTTTTGATGACTGCCATTTCCAAAATGAAGGATATTTCACAAGGCGGCAGCCGTATTGCAATTATACACAATGGTTCTCCACTGTTTACTGGTGATGCTGGAAGCGGTGCAAGCAATATTCGCAAGTATATAATTGAAAATGACCTGCTCGAAGCTATAATAGCTCTGCCAAATGACATCTTCTACAATACTGGAATTGCTACATATATATGGGTGCTTTCCAATAAAAAGGCAGGTACAAAGCGTGAAGGCAAAGTTCAGCTTATCAACGCAAACGGACTTTTTGAAAAACGCAGAAAAGCTCTGGGCAATAAGCGTAACGATATTTCCGAAAGTGCTATTGAGGAAATAACACGTCTGTATGGTGATTTCAGAGAAACAGAAATCAGTAAAATTTTTGATAATGAGGATTTCGGCTATACAAAAATTACTGTTGAACGTCCTCTGCGTGACGAAAACGGGGAGATTGTGTTGAAAAAGAACAAAAAACAGCCTGATTCCTCTTTGCGTGATACGGAAAATGTTCCGTTGAATGAGGATATACAGGAGTATTTTGAGCGTGAGGTTCTGCCTTTTGCTCCTGACGCATGGATAGATGAGAAAAAATCTAAGGTTGGATATGAGATACCGTTTACACGCTATTTTTATAAATATGATGCTCCTAAGCCGTCTGCCGAGATAATGGCAGAGATTTTAGAACTTGAAAAAGAGCTTGACGGAAGTCTTTTAGAGGTGTTTGAATAATGAGCTTATTTGAAAAACTTTTCAAGAATAAACCACAGATAATCATTGTTAAACAAGAAATTGACTATGATAAGTTAGCAGATGCGATTGTTAAGGCACAAAAGATAATAAAAGATGATGAAAATGAAGAAATTAAGGAGCAAGAAAAACAAAAAAGAGAAAACTGGCAAAAAGCCATTGGTTATAAAAAATATGATGATGATAAAGCAAAATTTTATGTTAAAGCAGGACATCGTGTAAGAAATTTCTTTTCTGTGCTTTTTCATTTTATATTTTTTAGCGAGAAGAAGGCAACATCAGATACAGTAACTTTTGGTTTATTGCAAATGGCAACATCAGGTATTTTTCAACTATGCAATATGATACTTGTTCTTTTGACCCTGCTATTTGTATTAATGTCATTTGTAATGGTGAAAGAAATGGAATTTATATTTAAATTTCAGCCAATATACTTTGGTTATGCCTTGCCAACATTTATGTTTTCAAAATTTTTTAAAATTGCATCTTTTGAAATAGCAAATTTAAAAGATAGAAATTATGTAATTGCAATTTTTTCTGCAACAACTTGCTTTTTTGCAATGGTATTTGCATTAATTGCACTTTTTAAGGGGTAATATTATGCGTGAAATGAAAGACAGTGGTGTTGAATGGATTGAGGAAATTCCAAAAGAGTGGGATATAATTAAGTGTAAGTATGTATCAGATTTATATACTGGAAACAGTATAAAAGATGAAGATAAATCCTTATATGAAAATTCTACTAATGCTGTACCGTATATTGCTACAAAAGACATAGATGTTATATTTAATACCATTAATTATGAAAATGGATTATATATAAAGAATGATGATAATTCTTTTGTAAGAGCAAATAAAAATGATATATTAATGTGCATAGAGGGTGGAAGTGCAGGGCGAAAGAAAGCCAAACTTGATAAAACTGTGTGCTTTGTAAATAAATTGTGTTGTTTTCATCCTGTGAAGATTAACTCTTTGTTTTTGTATTATATTTTAAATTCTCCTCATTATGAGGAAGAATTTAGGTTTAATATTTCAGGCTTGATTGGTGGGGTAAGCAAAAGTAAGCTTATGAATTTTATCTTTCCTTATCCGTTACTTGAAGAACAAAAAAAAATCTCTGCCTACCTTGACGAAAAATGCACCAAAATCGACAGCATTATCGCAAAACAACAGAAAATCATTGAAAAGCTGAAAGCCTACAAACTTTCTTTGATTACGGAAACAGTCACAAAAGGTCTGAATCCTGATGTGAAGATGAAAGACAGTGGTTATGAATTTATTGGAACAGTACCTGAACATTGGAACGTATGCAGACTTAGAAACATAGGAGTACCACAAAATGGAATAAGCAAAGGCGGAGATTTTTTTGGTCATGGTTATCCTTTTGTTTCATATGGTGATGTATATAGAAACTTTTCGTTGCCTGAGACGGTGAATGGTTTAGTTGAAACTACGGAAGAGGAAAGAGAACAGTATTCAGTAAAAGAAGGTGATATTTTCTTTACTCGAACATCAGAAACAATAGAGGAAGTTGGTTTCTCTTGTGTTTGTGAAAAATATATCGAAAATGCAACTTTTGCGGGATTCGTTATAAGAGTACGACCATTTGTCGATGATTTAGTAACTGGATTTGCAAAATACTATTTTAGAAGTAATCATCATCGTTTTTATCTTGTAAAAGAGATGAATTTAGTAACTCGTGCAAGTTTAGGACAAAATCTTTTAAAGAGTATGCCTGTTTTATTACCACCTAAAAAGGAACAACAAGAAATAGCCAACTACCTCGACAAAAAATGTGCTGCAATAGATTTAGCTATTGAGAAAAAACAGGCTATCATTGAAAAACTCACAGAATATAAAAAATCTCTCATTTATGAGGTTGTGACAGGAAAGAAAGAGGTATAAAATATATGAATATGAATAATATGTTTAACTATGATTACATACAACAACAGGCTCAGCAACATCATAATCAACAAATAAGCAAGGTTGTTGATGCAGCGAAGAAACTAAAAGACTTTTTAGATAGCACTGATGATATAGAACCACAGTATCAGGAAATGGCTTCTGCTGAATTTTGTGCAGTTATGTTTGACTATATGCAGAGACATCAAAATAAGGGAGTTTAATTATGCCTGATTTTGACTACAAGGAAAAACGCTTTGAACAAGACATCGAAGAATATCTTACCACAAAAGGCGGATATGAAAAGGGTGACTCGAAAGCCTTTGACAGAAAGCTTGCACTTGATGTGAATACCTTTGTTGAATTTATCAGAACAAGTCAGCCGAAACAGTGGGAGCGTTTTGAAAAGATTTATGGTGTAGACAGCAAAAAACAGATTATTGACCGATTCTGCCGTGAGGTAAAAATGGTGGGACTGTTAAAAGTGTTCCGTCAGGGCTTTACCGACAGGGGAATTAAGTTCCGTGCGGTTTTTTTTAAGCCTGAAACGACTATCAATCCTACTACTATGGCACAGTATAACGCAAATATTCTGCACTGCACAAGACAACTGCATTATTCACTTCAAAATGAAAATAGCATTGATATTGTACTTTTTATAAATGGTATTCCCGTTGTATCAATGGAGCTGAAATGCCAGTTTACAGGACAGAATACGGATAATGCCATTAAGCAGTACAAGTTTGACCGAACAACAAAGGACGCTTTATTTGAGTTCAAAAACAGGGTACTTGTGCATTTTGCAGTTGACCTCTCTAACGTTTATATGACTACAAAGTTAGAGGGTGCAAATACATACTTCCTGCCTTTTAATCAGGGCGATAACGGTGCTGGAAATGTAGGCGGAAAGGGAAATCCTATCAATCCAAACGGCTATGATACAGCGTATCTATGGGAGCAGGTTCTTTGTAAAGACCGTCTGCTTGAAATTATACACAAATATTTGCACTTTCAGGTTGAACGTGACGAAAAGGGAAATATAAAATCTGAGCGAATGATTTTTCCTCGCTATCATCAGCTTGACGTTGTGACCAAATTACTTGCAGATGTAAAGAAAAACGGTTCAGGCAGAAATTATCTGATTCAGCATAGTGCAGGTTCAGGAAAATCCAACTCTATTGCGTGGCTTGCACATCGTCTTTCAGGACTGCATAATGACAATAACGAAAAAATATTTCAATCAGTCATTATCGTTACTGATAGACGTGTGCTTGACAGTCAATTACAAAATACAGTTTATCAGTTTGACCACGTTGAGGGCGTTGTGCAGAAAATCGACAAGAATGCACAGCAGCTGAAAGAGGCTATCGAGGCAGGAACAGGCATTATTATTACTACTTTGCAGAAGTTCCCAGTTATCTATAAAGAGGTAAATTCAGGAAACAAGCGTTTTGCGATTATTGTTGACGAGGCACACTCTTCACAGACGGGTGACGCAGCCAAAAAGCTAAAATGTGCCTTAGCTGATACGGAAAAGGCTCTTGAAGAAATTGCAGAGTTTGAATATGAGTACGAAAGCAAGCGTAAGGACGATGAAGATAAACTTCTTGATGAACTTGCAGCACATGGAAGTCATGATAATATGTCTTTCTTTGCATTTACTGCTACACCAAAGGACAAGACTTTGCAGATGTTTGGCACTCGTGATGAGAATGGAAAGTATCATCCGTTCCATATTTATTCTATGCGTCAGGCAATAGAGGAACATTTTATTCTTGATGTACTGCAAAATTATATGACATATAAAATGTACTATAAAATTGCCAAGACCATTCCTGATAACCCAGAGCTTAATACGACAGAAGGCATAAAAGCGATACGAAACTATGAAACGTTGCATCCGCACAACATATCGCAGAAAACGGCAATCATGCTGGAACACTTTAGAAATATTACAAGGCATAAAATCGGTGGTAAGGCAAAAGCCATGATTGTGACACCGTCTAGACTTCATGCTGTACGTTATGTGCTTGAGTTCAAAAAGCAGATTGCAGAAAAGGGATATGCTGACCTTGATGTGCTTGTGGCATTTTCAGGTGAAATTGAGGACAAAGGAGAAACTTATACAGAAGAAAAAATCAACAAAACTAAAGACGGAAAGGCAATCAAGGAAAACGCTCTGCCTGAGACCTTTCACACAGGCGATTTTGGAATGCTGATTGTTGCAGAAAAATATCAGACGGGTTTTGACGAACCGTTTCTTCATACAATGTTTGTGGATAAGAAGCTATCTGGTGTAAAAGCTGTGCAGACACTATCCCGTCTTAATCGTACTTGTCGAGGAAAACAGGATACTTTTGTACTTGATTTTGTTAATAGTGCAGAGGATATTGAGAAAGCTTTTGAGCCTTATTATGAAGAAACTGTTCTGGAAAAAGAAACCGACCCGAATGTTGTTTATGATTTAAAGAATACGCTCGATGAGTACAGAGTATATCAACAAATTGAAATTAATAGCTTTGCAGATGTGTGGTATTCTGCCGAAAATCAGGAATATGCTGATTTGGGTAAGCTCAAAGCTAAAATACAGCCTGCTCTTGACAGATATAATGCACTTGAATCAGAAAAACAGGATATGTTTAAATCTACTCTTGCAAGGTTTAACCGAATATATTCTTTCATTATTCAGGTTTGCCGCTTGTTTGATAAGGAACTGCATAAATTCAATATTTATGCGAAGTTTCTCAGTATGATGCTCCCAAAGGGTGGTTCTGAGACGGTTTATATTGATGACAAAGTTCTGCTTGAATATTATAAACTTGAAAAAGATTTTGATGGCAGTATTAAACTTGAACCGACTGACGAAGGTTTTACTCCAATTACAGGCGAAGCGGGGAGACGTGAAAAACAAAAAGACCCACTTACGATTATAATTGATAAAATAAATGAGAAATATGGTACTGCATTCACTGAGATGGATAAAGTATTGCTTCAGATTGAAAATGACTATGCGGTTCAGGATAAGTGGAAAAGCTATGCTCAGAATAACGATTTCAAAACATTTATGCTTCTGTTTGCAAAGGATTTTCCCGAAATGGCAGTAGCACGTTACGAGCAAAACGAAGACTTTTTTATAAAAATGTTTTCTGACTCAGTAATGATGCAACAGGTTATGCAATCTATTGGTAATGTGGTTTATGAAAGATTGAAGAAATAGCCATACCAAAACATTAAGGAGATTATGTCATGGAAAATATACAGATTACATCGTAAGGCATACAGAAAAATTTGTGTAAAGTAAAACCATATTATGCAATTTACGAGTATATATGGAACAGATTTGATGCATCACGGAGCAGGAAAAAATGATTTTCACACTTGCATTTACAAATTAAATGATGTATAATGGTAACAAAGGCAGATGATGGAGATGTATAAACTTGTTCCGAAACGTACAATAAGACGGATTGAAAATAATGATGAAGACAAAGAACTCCATACCAGAAAGCTGGAGATTGCACTTGCAAGTGAATCGGATGATGAACAATGGAGAGAATCAGTTCATCTGCATCTTGATGAAATGAGAATCCTAGATAGTGAGGATGGAGAAAGAATCAAAAGAGACTTTGATAGGATGCTGAGAGGAATTTAGTAATGTACGATATTGATTATGAAATATACAAGTATATCAATGAGCTGGCAGACCAGTATGTAGAAACGGATGAATTGCTGAAAAGGAATCATCTTACATTCGATGAGGCACAGCAGCAAGCAAAGCAGTTCAAAGAAACATTTTATGCTTTGCTTGAAAAATATTCTATCAGCAGTCAGAGTCTTGTTGTAATCTGTTATGAACTGATGGAGCGTATCAGTCAGCAGCCTGACAATCCTGATTTTCAGTATCTTTATTTATGTGTGATGACGGATTTTTGTTTGCTCGTCAGAACAGACCCTGACCCTGATGAGGAACAGAAAATCAGAAATTATCTTCGTCAACAGGAACTGATACGAGAGCTGACGAAATTTTGGGAATCCCAATCTGAGAATATCAGAAAATATCAGGAACTGCTGGAATATCTTAAAAAGCCGATTAAAGTAA